>Ga0308160_10000599_pt1 | contig 65335 bp, 53 predicted proteins | sample PhyFR1_FD_201036 | JGI IMG/M metagenome (GOLD analysis project Ga0308160, IMG submission 201036) | Phyllosphere microbial communities from UC Gill Tract Community Farm, Albany, California, United States - DLSLF.R1 | ecosystem: Host-associated > Plants > Phyllosphere > Unclassified | place: USA... | reverse complement strand
CTTCTTCGGCCTGGACGCCCTCGGCGACGAGATCGAAGAACCTTTCGGCCTGTCCGACAACGACCTGCCGCTCGAGGCCATCTGCCGCACCATCGAGATCGACATGCGCACCGCCCTGGGCGAACAAAACCTTCCCCCGCCACTGTTACCGGTGAACTACCGGCTCAGTTGAGAGCGCCCGACAAAAACCCATGGCTGCGTTGCACCGTCTCGCCGTACTGGCGTACTGTCTTCGACGCTGCGCCTTGCCCTGGGCTTTTGTCGGACGCTCTCCCAACGCAAGAAAGAACCAAGATGAAAACCGAATACCTCGACCGCATCCGCTGCCCGCAACTGCGCCAGCGCGTCACCAGCGCCCGCGAAGCCGCCGGCTGGATCAAGGATGGCATGACCGTCGGCATGAGCGGCTTCACCCGCGCCGGCGACGTCAAGCTGGTGCCGGCCGCCCTGGCCGAGCGCGCGAAAGTGGAACCGCTGAAGATCACGCTGCTGACCGGCGCCTCGCTCGGCAACGACACCGACAAGCTGCTCACCGAAGCCGGCGCGCTGGCGCGGCGCATGCCCTTCCAGGTCGACCCGGTGCTGCGCGCGGCGATCAACCGCGGCGACGTGATGTACATCGACCAGCATTTGTCTGAAACCGTCGAGCAGCTGCGCAGCCGCCACATCAAGCCGGTCGACGTGGCCGTGGTGGAAGCGGTGGCGATCACCGAGAGCGGCGCGATCGTGCCAACCACTTCGGTCGGCAACAGCGCCAGCTTCGCGATCCTGGCGGACAAGGTGATCGTCGAGATCAACCTGGCCCAGTCGACCGGCCTGGAAGGCTTGCACGATATCTGGATTCCGAAAAAGCGGCCGCTGCGCGAGCCGATCCCGATCATGGCGGTCGAGCAGCGCGTCGGCAGCGCCGCCATCGAGATCCCGTTCGAGAAGATCGTCGCCATCGTGATCTCGGACCAGCCGGACAGCACGTCATCCGTGCTGCCGCCCGACCAGGACACCGCCGCCATCGCCGGCCATCTGGTGCGCTTCTTCGAGGACGAGATCCTCGCCGGGCGCCTCACCAACAGCCTGCTGCCGCTGCAGGCCGGCATCGGCACCATCGCCAACGCCGTGCTGGCCGGCTTCGTCGACAGTCCCTTCCACGGCCTCACCATGTATTCCGAGGTGCTGCAGGATTCGACCTTCGACCTGTTCGACGCCGGCAAGCTCGATTTCGCCTCCGGCTCCTCGATCACCCTGTCGCCCGAAAAGAGCGCGCAGGTGTTCCGCGATTTCGGCCATTACCGCGAGCGCCTGGTGCTGCGTCCGCAGGAAGTGTCGAACCATCCGGAAGTGATCCGGCGCCTCGGCATCATCGCGGTGAACACGGCGCTGGAAGCCGACATCTACGGCAACATCAACTCGACCCACGTGGCCGGCACCCACATGATGAACGGCATCGGCGGCTCGGGCGACTTCGCGCGCAACGCCTACCTGTCGATCTTCGCCACCAAGTCGGTGGCCAAGGGCGGCAAGGTGTCCTCGATCGTGCCGATGGTGACCCACGTCGACCATACCGAACACGATGTCGACATCATCGTCACCGAACTCGGGCTGGCCGATTTGCGCGGCCTGGCGCCGCGCGAACGGGCGCCGGTGATCATCGAACAGTGCGTGGCCGAGCCTTACAAGTCCATGCTGCGCGCCTACGTGGCCGAGGCCGCAGAGCGCGGCGGGCAGACGCCGCATGTGCTGGAGAAGGCGTTCGGGTGGCACCAGCGGTATCGGGAGACGGGGTCGATGCTGGAGGCATAAGGCGTTTCAATGGAGAGAACCGGGTAGCCGAAAAACCGTCGCCCCCGCGAAGGCGGGGGCCCAAGTTACTAGAACAGTTCGCAGAACAAACCGGTAGCTGGCGACGAACTTGGGTTCCCGCCTTCGCGGGAACGACGGTTTCCTAGGCACGTTCAAGGGCCGCGCCCAGCCACCCACCCCTCGAACTCCTCCGCCGGCCACGCCTGCCCATACAGGAAGCCCTGCGCCATGTCGCAGCCATGCGCGCGCAGGAAGCCGCGCTCCTCGTCGGTTTCGACACCCTCCGCCACCACCTCCAGCTTCAGGCTGCGCGCCATCGCCAGCGCCGCCACCACCACCCCGGCGCGTTCGGCGTCACCGTCGACCCTGGTGACCAGCGACTTGTCCAGTTTCAGTTCGTCCGGGCGCAGCCGGCTGATGTAGCCGAGCGAAGAATAGCCGGTTCCGAAGTCGTCGATCGCCACCAGCACTCCGAGTGCGCGCAGGTCGGCCATCGCAGCGCGCGTCTGCGCGCTGTCGGCCAGCTGGGCCTGTTCGGTGATTTCGATGCATAGCAGGTGGCTGGGCAGGCCGGACGCCTGCAGCGCGCGTTCGACCGTCTGCGCCAGCCGGCCCGACTTGAACTGGGCCGCGGTGACGTTGACGCCGATGCGCAGCGGCATGCGGCCGTCGGCGTTCCAGGACGCGCCCTGGCGACAGGCTTCGTTGATGGCCCAGGCGCCCACCGCCTCGCCCATCGAGGCCTCTTCCAGCAGCGGCAAAAACAGGTCCGGCATCAGCAGGCCGAGTTCAGGATGGTGCCAGCGGATCAGCGCTTCAGCCGCCGCCGGGCGGTCGCCCGCTCGTTCGTTCGCCAGCGCGACGATAGGCTGGTAGTACATTTCCAGTTCGCCGCGATCGAGCGCCACGCGCAGGCCGGCGCCCAGGCGCGTGCGCATTTCCATGCGCGCGGTCAGTTCGGGGTGGTAGAACTGGACGTTGTTGCGCCCTTCTCCCTTGGCGTGGTACAGGGCGCTGTCGGCGAAGCGCAGCAAGGTGCGGAAATCCTCGCCGTCGTCCGGGAACAGGCTGATCCCCATGCTGATCGCGATGCGCAGCTCGCGGCCGTCGAACAGCAAGGGCTTGCCGCACTCGATGCGCAGCTTTTCTGCCAGGGCCAGCACCGCGCCGGCATCGCTCACCTCGGACAGCACGACCACGAATTCGTCGCCGCCCATGCGGCCGACGATGTCGATTTCGCGCACCGTGCGGCCCAGGCGCGCCGCGGTTTCCTTGAGCACCGCGTCGCCCGCTTCGTGGCCGTAGCTGTCGTTGATGTGCTTGAAGTAATCGATGTCGATGAAGATGATCGCCAGGCGCGTGCGGTGGCGGCGGGCCACCGCGATGCCGTGGTCGACCTCTTCGTTGAGCAGCGCGCGGTTGGCGGCGCCGGTAAGCGCGTCGTAGTGCGCCAGGTAGGCCAGCTCGTCCTCGGCGCGCTTGCGTTCGGTGAAATCGTTGATTTGGATGAGGAAGTGCTGCGGATCGTGGTTGGCCGGCAGCAGCGTGGCCGACACCAGCGCCCACAGCACGCGGCCGTCGTGGCTGCGGTAGCGGCGCTCGTACTGAACCGCCTCGCTGCGCCCGGCCAGCAGGTCTTGCTGGTATTCCCTTTCGATTGCGTTGTCGTTGGCCTCGCCGAACGCGGCCTGGTCGGTGCCCAGCAACTGGCTGGCGTCGGCGCCGAGCAGGCGGCACAGGGCGCGGTTGACGCGCACGAAACGGTTGTCTCGGTCGACCAGGGCCAGCCCGAGCGGGGCATGGTCGAAGGCGCCGCGGAAGCGCTGTTCGCTGGAGGCCAGGCGCAGCTCGGCCGCCACGCGTTCGCGCATGTCGTGCAGCACGATTGCCACGCCGGTCAGGTGCTGGCCCTCGTCGCAGATCGGTCCGGCGGAAAAGTCGACCGGGATGCGCTGGCCGTCGCGCTCGACCAGCATGCCGGTGCCGGTGCGCGGCTGGCAGCCGTCCCCACCCAGCGGCAGCGCGCCGCCGGCCGCGTCTTCCAGGCGCACCACCTCGGCGGCGGCGCGGCCGCGCAGGCCGCCGGCGCCGAGCAGGGCTTCGGCCGCCGGATTCGCCAGCCCGACGATGCCGCCGGCATCGGTGGCGATGACGGCATCGCCGACACCGCGCAGCACCGAGGCCAGCCAGCGCTCCGAATTGCGCAGCGCGCGCTCGACGGCCCCCTTGCGCAGCGCCACCTCGATGCCGGCACGCAGCTCGCGGTTCTGGAACGGTTTGGTGAGATAACCGTAGGGCCAGGCGTTGGCGGCGCGTTCGACGGTCTGGTCGTCGCTGTAGGCGGTAAGGAAGAGCACGGGAATGTGCAGTTCCTGGGCGATCACGGCCGCCGCCGCGATGCCGTCCATGTCGCCCTTGAGCACGATGTCCATCAGGATCAGGTCGGGCCGCTCGGCGCGGGCGCGGGCAATGGCGTCGCACCCGTTGTCGACACAGCCGCACACGCGGTAGCCCATGTCGTGCAGCTGGCCGTCGAGGTCCAGCGCGACCAGCGACTCGTCCTCGACGACGAGCAGATTCGGCGCGGCCTGGGCGCGTAAGGCGACTGCTTCCTGCATCATGGGGTTCCTCGATGGCTGCGATCGGACACGGCGGCCGGACCCGGCACAGCGTCGGGCGCGCGCGCAGCACAGTTGGCATGGTTGGCCGCGGCGGGGACGCTGAAGACCAGGGTGGCCAACACGCCGCCGCCCGCCGCCGATGGTTCGATGGAGAAATGCGCGCGCAGTTGGTCGCTCAGGGCCGAAACAAGTCTTAGACCAAGGGTTTGGGAGGAAGTTTTGTCGAAACCCGGACGCAGGCCAACGCCGTCGTCGGCCACGCTCAGGCGCATGTCGTTCCCTTCGCGCACGGCGCTGACCAGGATGTGGCCGCGCACCGCATCGTCACCGCGAGCGTCGCCACGGCGGCCCCCGCCTTCGGGAAAGCCGTGTTCCAGGCTGTTCGAGACCAGCTCGTGGAGCAGCAGTCCGAGCGGCACCGCGATGTCCAGGCCGATCTCCAGCGGCGCGGCATCGACGCGCAGGACGATGCCGCGTTGCGCCGCCGACGCAGCGCCGGCCAGCTGGCCGCACAACTCGGTCACGTAGGCGTCCAGCGCGATCGAGGACAGCGTGCGCGACTGGTACAGGCGCTCGTGCACCAGCGCCATCGCGCGCACCCGCCCGACGGCATCCTGCAGTGACTGGCGCGCCTGGCTCTCGGGCAGCATGCGGATCTGCAGGCTGAACATGCTGATGACCAGCTGCAGGTTGTTCTTGACGCGGTGATACAGCTCCTTGAGCAAGGTGTTTTTGTCGTCCAGCGTGCGGCGCAGTGTTTCTTCCTGTTCCCAGTGCTCTGTCATGTCGCGGATGGTCAGGATCACCAGCGCGCGTTCGCGCAGCGCGCTCGCCATGGCATCGGCAGGGAACACGCTGCCGTCGCGGCGGCGGCCATGCAGCCGGGCCGACCCGTCGATGCCGAGCCGCAGTGGCGCCGCGCGCAGTTGCTCGCACAGCGGCATGGCCGCCGCGCCGGTTTCGTAGAGCAGCGTATCGACCGGCAGCCCGGCCAGTGCGCCCTGCGCATAGCCGAACAGCTCCTCGGCCTGGGCATTGGCGCGCGTGACGCTGCAACCGGCATCCACCAGCAGCACGCCGTCCGGCGTCTCCTCGAAGATCCCGCGCAGGAAGGCTTCGCTGCGCTCGATTTCGCGCTTGGCGTCGCTCAGGCGACGCCTGGCACGCTCGGCGTCATCGCGCTGGGCGGTGCGCTCGCGCAGCAGCGCCGCCGCCTGCACCAGCGCATGGCCGACGTCCTTGGCTTCGCGTAAATGCAGCGCCGGCAGGGTCACCGGCGCGCCGTAGCCGAGCGCGATCGCGGGGCGCACCAGGCCGCGGATCGACTGCTCGACACGGGCGCCGATCGCGCGCACCAGTGCCAGGCCGAGTCCGGACAGGACGACGATGCCGAGCCCGATCCACGCCAGCAACTGCCAGAGCGCCGCGTTCAGGGTGCTGCGATGCAGCGAAATCGCCACCGCCCAATGGGACAGCATGGAGCGGCTGAACACCGTGACGGACGGGACGCCATCCTCTCCATCTCCGTCGACGATGCCTTCCGCTTGGCGGCCGAGGCTGGCCGCCAGTGCCGGTCCGGCGCGCTGGCCGACGTCGCTGCGCGCGCCGCGGCTGCGCCAAACGACACGGGCCTTGCTGTCGTAGATGGCGGCGTTCGCATCCGGCGGCATCTTCTGGTGGTCCAGGATGGCGCCCAGGCGCTCGCCGAAATACTGCATCGACAGCACGTGGGTCACCCGTCCATTGCGCACCACCGGCACGTCGACGCTGGTCAGCAAGCGCTGCACGGTCGGCCCGAGGTACAGGTTGGACACCGATGGCTGCGCGCGCCCGATCACATCGCGCAGATCGGCAGGGTTGCCATGATGTGGCAGCGCTACCCCGAACGGCAGGTTGGTATTGACCACCTGGCGGCCATCGGGCTCGGACAGCACCAGGATATTGCCGGGCCGGTAATGCAGCACTTCCGTGGCCTGGGCGTAGAAGGCGCGCAGGCTGGCATCGTCGAGGCTGGCGTCGTCGAGGTTGGGCGAGGTTGCCAGCGCCTGCAAGGCGCCGCGCGCGCTCGCCAGTTCGCGGTCGATCGCCTGCATCAGCGCGCGCGAGACGTCGAGCGTGGCGCGCTCGATGCCGGCCCGTTCATGCTGGTAGGAATAGACGGACAGCACGACGACGGCGACTGCCGCCGGCACGGTACAGGCAGCCAGCATCATCGCCAGCCACTGGCGGATGGTGGGGGCACGCCGCAACAAGTCGCGCAGGTGCATGGGCCGGCTCCGGATGCGAGGACCGGACGACCATGCCCGGCGCATCAATCTACGGCGAAGCCGGGACGATGGCAACCAGGCTCCTGTGGCGGCAGCTATCGGAATGGCGGGGCAGAAACGGCGGCACCAGCCCGCAGGCTGGTGCCATGACACTTGATGCGTCGATGCAGCCCTGTCATGCGCCCACGGGCGCATGACAGGGCCAATGTGCGGCGATGGATCAGTAGCCGCGGCTGCCGGTGCCGGCGCCACCGCTGGTGGTGCTGGAGCCGGTACCGGTACCGGTGCCAGTCGAGCCGCTGGTGCCGCTCGATCCACTCGAACCGCCGGCGCCGCTGGTACCGGAAGCGCCGGCACCCGAGGTGCCGCCGGCGCCGGTGCTGCCGCCCATGCCGCTCGAACCCGACGAGGAACCGGTACCGCCGGTGCCCATCGAGTCGCTCGAACCGCTGGTGCCGCCCGAACCGGTCATGCCGGTGCCGGAGCCGCTGGTGCCGCTCGAGCCACTGGAGCCGCTCGAACCTGCGCCGCCGGTCGTGCCGGAACCCGAGGCGCCGCCGCTGCCGCTGCCGCCGGCGCCGCTGGAATTGCTCGAGCCGCTGGTGCCCATGCTGCCGCTGCCGGAGGTGCCGCCTTGCGAGCTGCTACCGGATCCACTGCTGCCGGATCCACTGCTGCCCGAGCTGCTGCTGCCCGAGCTGCCGTGTTTCTTGGATTGCTTCTTCTTGCTGGAGCTGCTCGACGAGCCGCTCGAACCCTGGTCCTGCGAGCTCGCGCTGCTTCCGCCACTGGTCGACGAGCTGCCGCTCGTTTGCGCCTGGGCAGTCATTGCGCCACACATTGCCACGGCAACGGAAGCACCCAGCAGGCCTTTCAGTAACTTATTCATTTTCATGTCGCTCTCCTTTAGATGGGGGCATTACGCTCAACAATATCAACCATATCAAGAAGATAAGTCGAGGAGACGCAGTGTAAAGCGGTCGCCACAAAGGGTGCGCGCGGTAGCCTGCAGGAAAATACTAAACGTCACAAAAGGCGGCCGGGCCGCGCAGGCAGATCCGCGTTTTTGGGCAGCCCGCACGCGAATAAATTGATCGGCGTATGATGCCAGGCATGATCCCATTTTCGATACTCGACCTCGCCCCGATCACGGAAGGCAGCAGCGCCGCCGACTCCTTCCGCAACTCGCTCGACCTCGCCCAGCATGGCGAGCGCTGGGGCTACAACCGCTTCTGGCTGGCCGAACACCACGGCATGCCGGGCATCGCCAGCGCGGCGACCGCGGTGCTGATGAGCCACGTGGCTGCCGGCACCTCGACCATCCGCGTCGGCGCCGGCGGCATCATGCTGCCGAACCACTCCCCGCTCGTGATTGCCGAACAATTCGGCACCCTCGAGTCGCTCTATCCCGGCCGTATCGACCTCGGCCTCGGCCGCGCGCCCGGCTCCGACCACACCACGGCGCGCGCCCTGCGGCGCAACCTGTCGTCGGATGCCGACGAGTTCCCGCAGGACGTGGTGGAGCTGATGGATTACTTCGCCGGCTCGCCGCGGCGCCAGGTGCGCGCGGTCCCCGGCGCCGGCCTGCAGGTACCGGTGTGGATCCTGGGTTCCAGCCTGTTCGGCGCCCAGCTCGCCGCCGCGCTCGGCCTGCCCTACGCCTTCGCCTCGCACTTCGCGCCGCAGATGATGATGCAGGCAATCGAGATCTACCGCGCCACCTTCCGTCCTTCGGCCCAGCTCGACAAGCCGTACGTGATGCTCGGCTTTAACGTGTTCGCCGCTGACACCGATGCCGAAGCGCAATTACGCGCGACCTCGATGCAGCAAGCCTTCATTAACCTGCGCACCGGCAATCCGACCAAGCTGAAGCCGCCGGTGGAAGGCTATCTCGACCTGCTCAGCCCGCCCGAGCGTTCGATGCTCGATTCGGTGCTGTCGTGCTCGGCCATCGGTTCGCCCGACACCGTTGCCCAGCAGCTGAAAGACTTCGTGGCACGCACCGGCGCCGACGAGCTGATGATCACCTCGCAGGTGTTCGACCACGCGGCGCGCTTGCGTTCTTACGAGATCACGGCCGACATCCATAAAGCAGGCTGAGCGCGCAGGCTGTTCGTTCGGCCGCATTTGTTTCAATTGTTTCGACGGTGGGGTGCCGCACATTCAAGCGCGGCACCAGCCTCTACCCTGAAGTCATTGGGCGGCACACGCGCCGCCGCTTGAATCGGAGAAACAATATGAACACCAAACTCATCGCCGCATCCCTGATGCTGTCCCTGCCCCTGGCCTTTGCCTCGGCTGGCGCCTCTGCAAAACCTGGCTGCCTGAAGGGCGCCGCCGCCGGCGCCGTGGGTGGCCACTTCCTCGGCAAGCACCACGTGCTGGGCGCCGCCGTCGGTTGCGCCGTTGGCCACCACATGGGCAAGAAACAGGAACGCCGCGACGCGCAGGCGCAAGCCCAGGCCAATGCCAATGCACAGGCCCAGGCGAATGCCAATGCGCAGGCGCAGGCGAATGCGCGGAATCAGCAGGCTGACGGCCGTCGTTAATAGTTAGACCCTGCATATCACTCGTCGCCCCTGCCTTCGCAAGGGCGACGTTCAAGGGTTAACACAACAATAGCGCTACATTAACTCACGCCTCCCCACTCCCCGCCTGCAGCGCATCGATCACCTCCCGCGTCGACCGCACCCGCCCCATGGTCCGGAACACGTTCTCGCACGAGAACTTGTGCGCCTCGGCCTGCATGCTGCTCATCGCATCCTCCACCAACACCAGCTCATACCCCCGGTCGAAGGCCGCGCGCGCGGTGGATTCGACGCCGTAGTTGGTCGCGATCCCGCCCAGCACGATGGTCTTGATGTTGCGGCGGCGTAGCAGCTGGTCCAGGTCGGTGCCGTAGAAGGCGCCCCACTGGCGTTTGGTGACCACGTGGTCGCCCGCCTGGATCTGGGCCTCCGGCGCGAATTGCACGGCTTCCGGCGGCGGTGCCGGCGTGCCCGGATTTTTTCATGGGGGCGTCCGCCGGCAGCGCCAGCAACTCATCAACCAGCACGCGCACATAGATGACCATGGCGCCGCGGTCGCGCATTTCGCCGGCCAGCATCGCGCAATTGCCCGCCACGCGCTCGGCGGGATGCGGCGCTAGTTCGCGCTGTACATTAAAGTTCTGCAAGTCGATGAGCACCAGGGCGCTGCGGGCGAGATCGATCGTCAAGTCGTTCATGGCATTCCTCCTTGCGACCAGTATTCCCCAGCCCGGGGTTTGGCGGCGCGCGCCCGGCGTGATAAATTTCTGAGATGAAAAAAATCACCGTCGCCGCCACCTGTTCCCTGCTCGCGGCCTGCGCCAGCCAGCCCGCCCTCACCGACTACAGCGCCAATTCCGGCGCCGCCCGCCAGGCCGACCAGCTGGCCCTGGACTTCGAAAAAGCCGACCTGCAATTGCGCGTGGAACCGGACAGCCGCAGCATCCGCGGCGATGCACTGCTGACCTTCGGCACCCGCGCCCCGGTCGGGCGTATCGACCTGGATCTGGACCGCAACCTGCCGATCGACGCCATCGAGGTCGACGGGCACGCGTTACCAACAACTGGCTGGCGCAATCCGGACGGCCGCTTGACCATCGACTTGCCGCAACGGCTGGAGCCCGGCCGCCAGGTCGCCATCCGCGTGCGCTACCACGGCACCCCGCACGTGGCCAAGAAGGCGCCCTGGGACGGGGGCTTCGTCTGGGCCAAAACCCCGGATGGCCAGCCCTGGGTGGCCAGCGCGGTGGAAGGCGAAGGCTGCGATCTGTTCTGGCCCTGCATCGACCACCCGACAGGCAAGCCGAAGCTGGTCGACGAACACATCACGGTGCCGGCACCGCTGGTGGCGGCCGGCAACGGCGTCGCCATGGGCATGGAGGAAGCGAACGGTTGGCGCACCTGGCACTGGCGCACGAAGAACCCGAGCACCTACGGCATCTCGATCAACGTCGGCCCCTACAAGGTGCTGGAAGGCAGTTATGCCAGCCGCTACGGCAATACCATCCCGCTGCGCATGTGGTATCTGCCGCAGCACGAAGCCGGCGCCAGGGAATTGTTCGGGGAATTCGCGCCCATGCTCGACTTCTTCGAGACGACCATCGGCCCCTACCCCTTCGGCGACGAAAAAATGGGCGTGGTGGAAACGCCGCACAAGGGCATGGAACACCAGACCATCAATGCCTACGGCAACGGCTACGCCAAGACCGCCTACGGCTACGACGATTTGCTGCAGCACGAATTCGCCCACGAATGGTTCGGCAACCAGCTGACCAATGCCGACTGGGACGACATGTGGCTGCACGAAGGCCTGGGCACTTACATGCAGCCGCTCTACATGCAAAGCCTGCGCGGCGACCAGGAATACTTCGCCGCGCTGATGGCGCTGCGCGCCCGCATCCAGAACAAGGCGCCCATCGTCTCGGGCAAGCACCGGCGCGAGGAGGACGTGTATGCGGTCGAACGCGGCGGCCCGGGCCAGGACATCTACAACAAGGGCGCGCTGGTGATGCACACGCTGCGCGGCCTGGTGGGCGACGATGCCTTCTTCCGCACCGTGCGCGAAGTGGTGTATGGCAACGCCGACCCACGTCCGGGCAACTTCGCGCCGCGCTACGGCACCACCCCGGAATTCATCGCCACCGCCAGCCGCGTGAGCGGGCGCGACCTCGGCTGGTTCTTCCAGGCGTATTTGTACCAGGCGGCACTGCCGGAACTGGTGGCCACGCGCAGCGGCGACAGCTTGCAACTGGCGTGGAAGACCGAGAACAATACCCCCTTCCCGATGCCGGTGGAGGTGCGCGTGGGGCAGCGCGTGGTGACGGTGCCGATGACGGATCGGCGCGGCAGCGTGGCGCTGGGCGGCGCGGCGGCGTGGACGCTGGATCCGCATTCGAAGATCCTGCGCAGGGAGCCGCATATCGAGCGCTTCCAGCGGTATCAGGAAGAGATGAAAAAGAAGAAGGCGGGAAGCTGATCCTTGCAGTTGCCCGTGAATGCGCCGCCCTGCCCCGCTGGGCAAGGTTCACGGGCTTTCAAAAACTCGTTTCCAGCGTCGCCCGCAACTTCGGCCCACCCGGATAATCCCAGCGCCGCTTCTGCAGATTGCCACCCGCATCCAGGTAAGCGATCGCCGAGCCCTCATCCTCCCCCAGGATATTCGCCAGCGCCAGCCGCCACTGCACTTTCGGCCCGGTTTTCCACAGCACATACGCTTCCAGGTCGCGTCGTGCCCAGGCATATGCCCAGCGGTCGGCCGCCACCCGCGCCCGCACCGCGTCCTTGAAGGCAAAGCTGCCGCCCATATTCCAGGCACCGCTCTTGTAGTCCAGCCCGAGCAGCGCCGACAGGGGCACCTGCTGCTCCATGCGGTTGTCCGGGCCCGGGATCGTATCCACGCGTGACCAATTGCGGCTGACGCTGGCACGCACATCCAGGGCCGGGGCGCCCGCCATCACCGCCTTCAGGGGAAAACGGGTTTCAAATTCGAGGCCGCGGCTTTCGGCGCGCCCTTGGTTAACCGGGGTCATGATCCAGCGGTAGCCGTCGAAGAAAACACGGCTGCCGGTGTAGTCGCGGATATGGCGCACCGAAGCGCTGAGCGATACCATTGCCTCTCTGGCCCAATAGTGCTCCCAGGCGGCATCCAAGCCCCAGGCCAGCTCCGGCCGCAGGTCCGGATTACCCTGGAAATCAGCTTCGGTCGGGCTGTTGTTTTCCCAGGTCTGGCGACGCGGCAGCAAATTGCCGAGGTCGGGCGCCTTGTAGGTGCGGCTGAGGGCAAGGCGCAACTGGTCGCCTTTGCCCTCATCGGCCTTGGCACCAGGTAGTTTCCACAGCACCTGGGCCATCGGGCTCCAGACGCTGGAACGGATCCTCGTCGTGTCGAAGACATTGCCGGAGGCCTGGGTATGCACGCCTTCCCAGCGTATGCCCGCATAGGCCGACAGCGCCTTGCCGATGGTCCACTCGTCCTGCCCGTACAGCGCCAGGCGGCGGAGATGCGCCGTGAAGGTTTCGTCGGCCATCAGTCCCGGCGCCAGGGGCTGCAGCGGATTGTGTTCGACGCGCGCCTCCTGATGCCGGCTGAGGCCGCCGTCCCAGCCGACATTGAGCGCATGGCCGTTCTCGAGTTTGACCGTGTACTTGCCGGTGGAGGTGATGCCGCGCTCGCGCATGTCGGCCTGGACGCTGTCGTCCGTCGCCGGCATGCCATCAATGCCATTTCCTGTACGCAACTGGAGGTTACGTCCTGTCGCTCCCTCGACGCCCACCCTGAACTCCAGTGTCGAACCGGATGCAAAAGCGTGCGTCCATGCCAGCATCGAGCGCAGCGCGGTGTGGTCGGCTTCCATGGCGGCGAGGTAGTCCGGCAGCGGCGGCGGGCTGCCGACTTCGGTGGAAACCAGCGTGTGCACCTGATTACGGAAGCGCCGTCCAGTGAGCAGGGTCTGCCATTCCAGCTTGTCGCCGTTGTCGAGTGTCCAGTTGAATTTCGGACTCAGGCCGAAGCGGTTCATGCGCCCGTTCTCGGGCATCGCGCTGTTGCGCCGCATGCTGATGGCGCCATTCGGTGCGGTCGTTTCCTCGGTGCTGGCGACATCAGGGCGATTCAGGCTGTTGTGCTCGGCATTGGCGGACAGTGAATAGGATGATTTTTCGTCACGCCGCGTTATCTGAAGCGATGCATTCGGCCCCCGGATATCGCTCGCGCCCAGGTAGCCCAACTTGGCCTGGCGCTGGGTTTCGTTTTTTGGGCCACCCGTGCTGCGACGCAGGACGATGTTGATGGTGCCCACGATTCCCTGGGCCGAAAACTCCGCCGTCGGCGCACGCATCACCTCGATGCGTTCGACCAGTCCGGGAGCCAGCGTGTCCAGCGAAAAGCCTCCCTGCATGCGCTCGCCGTTAACCAGCACCTGCGTGTAGCCGCCGCCCAGGCCGCGCATCTGCACCTGGGTGCTGCGCCCATTGGTAGTAACGGTGATGCCGGGCACGCGCTTGAGCGTGTCCAGCACGCTGCTGTCGGCATAGCGCTCCAGGTCTTGGCGCCCGACCACGATCTTCATGGCCGTCTCCTCGCGGCGCGCATCGTAGCCGGTGCTCGTGCCTTTGACTTCCACTTGCGGTACCGGCTTTGGGGTATCGGCCAACTGGGCGTTGGCGGAAAGGGCGACAGGCGCCAGGGCAGCCATCACGGCCAGCCTGCGCGACGGGGAAGCAGCAGTCATGAGATCTCCTGGAAACGAATATTGGTCTTTAATGGAACAACCATATTCGATGGGAGAACAAATTACAACATCACGATAGCAATTTTTTTTCCATTTACTAGCAATTTGTATTTCCAGATCATCGACTCGCCATTAGCAGACGCAAAAAAAAGCCCCCGGCTAGCGGGGGCTTTCATCGCTTCGCCAAGGCGAAGCAGTCATTCAGTACAGCGGCATCAAATTACAGCGGTGGCAGGAAGCCATCCTTGTACGGCTCGCCGGCCAGTTCCAGTGCGCGGCGGACTTCCTTGCGCAGGGTTTGCAGGAAGCGGCTCAGGCCGGTTTTGTTGGCGGTGCCGGTGGTGTTCGATGCGGTGGTGGTAGCGACGTTCATTAACGACTCCTGTGAATTCATTGGCGTTCAGCGATGAAGCCAGTATGAACCCGCACCAGATATAAATCCAATTTCGATTTCAGATTACGCCGATAACCAAATTGGATAGCTGTCGTTTTACCCATCATGATCGTTGACAACCGATATCACCACCACGCATTTCTCACAGGAAAGAGATCATATCTCCATCAAGGCAGCGGTTTGCCATCCACATCCAGCCTGCGCACCTCGCCCAAATTCAAGGCCCGGACATCTTTTTCCACCTTGCTCATGTCGCCCACCACGATCCACACCAGCTGCTTGGGGACGATGGTGCGTGCGGCCAATGCGTTGATCTGCGCCGGCGTCTGCGCCAGGGCGGTCGCGGTGAAGGTGTTGTAGTAATCCGCCGGCAGCTTGTATTGCAGGATGGTGGCGTAGGCATCGCTGAGCTGCCCGACGGTCTCGAAGCTGCCCGGCAGGCTCAGGGTTTCATTGTCCTGCATGCTCTTGAGCTCTTGCGGCGTGACCGGACGGGCGCCCGTGATGTCGCCGTACTCACGCGCCAGTTCGCGCAGCGCATCGGCGGTCTTGTCGGTCTGCACCGGCGAGCCGCTCATATAGATACGCTGTCCCAGCGCCGGTACCAGCTGGGCGTAGACGCCATACGACCAGTGCTTGTCCTCACGCAGGTTCATGTTCATGCGCGAATTGAAGGTGCCGCCGAGCACGTCGTTCATCAGGGTCAGGGCCACATCATCCGGCGAATTGCGCGGCGGCGCCAGCTGGGCGCCGACGATGTCGCTCTGCAGTGCGCCGGGACGGTCGATCAGGTAGACCACCGTCTTGGCCGGCTGGGCGACCGTCGCCAGGTTCTTTTTCGGCACCTCGCCGGCCTGCCAGCCGCCGAAGGCTTTTTCCAGCAGCGGCTTGAGCTCGGCCAGGGTGGTGTCGCCCACCACCAGCAGGGTCGCGTTGTTGGGGCGGAACCAGGTCTGGTGATAGCGCTGCATGTCGGCGCGCGTCATGCGTTCGACCGCCGCCTCGGTGCCGGTGCCGGTGAGCGGCAACGAATAAGCGTGGCCGGGGCCATACAGCAGGCCAGGCAACACGCGCAGGGAGATCGCCTGCGGCACCGATTTTTCGCGCGCGATCGCCGCCAGCCGGTTCTTGCGCAGGCGTTCGACGTCGGCTTCCGGGAAGGCTGGATGCATGACCACGTCGGCAAACAGGTCGAGCGAACGCGCCAGAGTGGGCTTGAGCACGTTCATGTTGACGAAGCCGCCGTCCAGATTGGTCGAGGTCTCGAAGGAAGCGCCCAGGCCTTCCAGTTCGCGGCTGATCGCCAGCGAGGAACGCTTCGCCGTCCCCTCCTCCAGCATGCGCAGGGTCAGGCTGGCCAAGCCTGGCAACTCTTTGGAGTCCGAGGCGTAGCCGCCGTCCAGCATCAGCGACAGGTTGACCACTGGCGCGCCGTGGCGCTCGGCCAGCACCACCTTGAGGCCGTTCGACAGCGTTGCCGATTGCATCGGCGGCAGGCGCAGCGCTTCCGGATGGCCCAGCGGCGCACCCTTGCTGCGGTCCAGTCCGGTGTTGTCGGCGGCCAGGCCGGTCGGGAAGGGATTGACTTGCAGCACGTAGTCGCCGTCGCTCAGCCAGGCGGCCATGGCCTGGCGCACCTGGGCCGGGGTGGCGGCCTTGATGCGCTGCAGATAGGTTTTATAGCATTCCGGGTCCCCGGTGAAGGTCATGCAGCTGGCCAGCATGTCGCTCTTGCCGCCGAAGCCGCCAATGCGCTCGACCACACGGCTGTGGTCGGCCAGGATCGCGGTCTTGGCCAGGCGCAGCTCGTCGTCGCTGGGGCCACTCCTCAAGAGTGCGCGTAATTCCTCGTCGGCCACGCGCTCCATCTTGCCAACGTCGGCGCCGGGACGCGCGGTCAGGACCAGACCGAACTGGCCCGCGATTTCGCTGCTGTTGTCGTTGGCGCTGGCCGAGGTTGCCAGCTGGTCCTTGACCACCAGACGTTGATACAGGCGCGAGGTCTTGCCGCCGCCCAGCACGCGCGCACCCAGGTCGAGCAGCGCTTCTTCCGGCGTGTTGGCACCCGGCACGTTCCAGCTGCGGTAGATGCGCGCCTGCGGCACCCGGTCCTGCAGCGAGCCGCGGTGGGTGCCGCTGCGCTTGGCGATCCAGGCGCGCTGCTTGGCCACCGGCGTGCCGGGCGGAATGTCGCCATAGTATTTCTCGACCTTCTCGCGCGCCTGCTGGGGCGTGATGTCGCCGGCCAGCACCAGCACCACGTTGCTGGGGCCGTAATTGCCCTTGAACCAGTCGGTAACGTCGGTCATGGAGGCGGCGTCGAGGTCGGCCATGGAACCGATCACGGTCCAGGAATACGGGTGGTTCGCCGGCCAGGTGTTCTCGGTCATGGTCTGGTAGACCAGGCCGTAGGGCTGGTTTTCGCGCTGGCGCTTTTCGTTCTGCACCACGCCGCGTTGCAAATCGAGCTTTTTCTGGTCGAGCACGCCGAGCAGATGGCCCATGCGGTCGCTCTCGGCGAACAGCGCATAGTCCAGCATCGAGGTCGGCACGGTCTCGAAATAATTGGTGCGGTCCTGGTTGGTGGTGCCGTTCAGGTCAGTGGCGCCGATGCCTTGCAGGGCCGCCAGGAAGGTCTGGTTGAAGTTGCTGCTGCCCGAAAACATCAGGTGCTCGAACAGGTGGGCGAAGCCGGTCTTGCCCTGTTTTTCGTTCTTGGAGCCGACGTGGTACCAGGTGTTCACGGCCACCACCGGCGCCTTGTGGTCTTCGTGCACCAGTACCGTCAAACCGTTCTTCAGCACGAATTTGGTGTAGGGGATGTCGGGAATCGGGATGTCGTCGACGACGCCGGCGGCGGGCTTGGCGGCCTTGGCCGGCGCGGCAAGTGCCGGCTGCGGCAAGGATGTGGCGAACAGGGGTGCCATGGCCAGCGCCAGGACCCGGACCTGGACCCGGACCTTTACTGATAACCGCTGAGAAAAACGCATGCTCTTCCTTTGGCCGCTGCGCCGGCGGCGGTTGCCGATCTTGTATGCATGGCTGCATAGCTGTGCGGTGGGCGCTGCCGCTATCGGCGATCAATTATTTTATGACATCTTTTTGAACCTGTGTTCAGTGGAAATATTTCTTTTTCGCTGTAGTTCTGGACTGACAGACAGAATGGGCGCACGCCCTCTGCACGTTTTACGCATGAGGCGTATCATGAAGTGCTAGCAAACAGCGTAAGGAAGCCCTCATGAACCAACGACGCTCCTTTCTCAAAAGCTCTGCCGTACTGGCATCGGTGCTGGCCGCACCGGCCGTGAAGGCCGCCCGCAAAAGTGCGCCCGAGGTTGCGCCGGCGGCGGCAGCGCCAAACGAACGCATCCTGCGTCTGCACAATACCCATACCGGGGAAAATCTCCGCAGCATTTTCTGGGCGGAAGGCCAGTTCATCCCCGACGCGCTGCAGGACATCAACAAATTGCTGCGCGACCACCGCAACAACCAGGTATCGGCCATCGACCCGCAGTTGCTGGTGCTGCTCGACAAGGTCAGCGCCCAGTTCGGCGACCACCCGACCCTGCACATCATCTCGGGTTACCGTTCGCCGGAAAGCAATGCCAAGCTGCACGAAAACACCAGCGGCGTCGCCAAGCACAGCCTGCACATGGAAGGCAAGGCGATCGACGTGCGCATCCCGGGCCAGGACCTGGCCAAGCTGCACAAGGTGGCAATGGCGCAGAAGAGTGGCGGCGTCGGCTATTACCCGGACTCGCAATTCGTGCACATGGACGTCGGCCGCGTCCGTTACTGGTGACCGCGCCGATGATGCGGGGCCTGATTGCAAGCAGTTTGATGCTGGCCTGCCTTCCTGTGTTCGCGCAGGAGACGGCGCCGGCGCCGACGCCACAAACCGTCACCGTCACCAGCACGCGCGATCCGGTCGACAAGTCTTACCGCAAGATGATCCGCGGCATGGAACGCTTCGAGCGCGAACACGCACTCGCGCCCGGCGCCACCCTGCGTTTCCGCCTGCTGCCGCGCCTGCCGACGGTGCACATGCGCGGCATCACGCTGAAGGTAGTCGGTGACCATATATCGGTGCCGGTTCCTGTAGCCGAGGACAACAGTTTTACGCTCCCACGCAATGAACAGGCCCTGCGCGAGGACGCCGCCGTGATCGCCAACCGCAAGACCACCAGCATGACCTGGCGCGCCCAGGTCACCACGCCGGGTTTGCCGCCCGATACCCGGCGCCTGGGCGACCTGCGCCTGGAATGCCTGGTCGGCGTGGAAGCCGGCCTGGTCTCCAACAGCTCGCCGCTGTTCGGCTGGATCTCAAGCGCCTTGAGCAGTCCCGAGCAGGTGTGCAACAGCGCCGACGGCAACTTCCTGTTCTTCACCGAGCGCCCCCTGTTCTCGGTGACCCTGCGCGCAGGCGAACGTACTGAAATCCTGCCTTTCCGCATGCTGTATGCCGGCGGCGACCAGACGCGCGACATGCTGCAGTACTGCGATTGCCAGGTCATGCTCGACCGCACCTATTACGCGCCGATCTGGGACCGCAGCTGGCCGGACGATACCCTGGTCAGTTTCGAGTATATGGACGACGGGACCACGGATGCTGCCCCTGCCGCGGAGGCCGCGCCATGAAACAGCTTGCTCTGCCTGTCTTGATAGTCGCAATGCTGGCCGGCTGCGCCGCGCAAGCGCCCCAGCCCGGCACGGTGGTCGCCGCCGAGCGCTTCCAGCAGCTGGTCGTGCCCGGCCGCAGTACCCGCACCGAAGTGCTGGCCGCCTTCGGCCCCACCAAGTCGGTGGTGTTCGACAGCGGTATGGAAACCTGGGTCTACGCGGCCGCTGCCGGCGGCGGGCGCAGTGAGGAACTGGTGCTGCTGTTCGACCGCGAGGGCATCGTGCGCAAGCTGCGCCGCCGGCCGCCCTACCCGACCGATCCGAAGTCCTGAGCTAGAATGGCAGGCTTTCAACGCCTGCCATTCACCACCATGTCCGACTTGTTCAATCATGACTCCCCGGCCGCTGTCGTCCAGCGCCAGCTCGATGCCTACAACGCGCGCGACGTCGACGCCCTGCTCGCCACCTACGCGCCGGACGCGCGCCAGTACGAACACCCGGCCACCCTGCTGGCCAGCGGCCACGAGGCCATGCGCGAGCGCTTCGCCCAGCGCTTCCAGGAACCCGACCTGCACGCGCGCCTGCTGCAGCGCGTGGTGATGGGCAATCTCGTCATCGACCATGAAGTCGTGACCCGCAACTTCCCAGAAGGCAAAGGCGCGGTCGAGCTGGTCGCCATCTACGAGGTGGTCGACGGGCGCATCCGCAGCCAGTCGGTGCAGCTGGGTGCCAAACGGCTCGACTGATACCCGTCCCGTCAGAGCCGGCCTTCCGCACGCAGTTCGCGCGTGCGTTTCAGGGTCGACAACAGCGCACCCTTGTAGCCCTTGTCGCTGTCCATCATCGCTTGCTCGGCCTGCTCTTCCGGCCCGCCCGGCGCCTTGTCGCGCAGGCCGAGGTAGCAATAGAAGCGCAGCTGGAGCGCACCGGCGGCGTCCTCGAACAATTCGTTGACGATCACGCCTTCGCGCGGACCGGAGGCCTGGAAGAAGGACACTTTCTTTTCCGTCTCGAAGGCGATGATTTCGCGCAGGTCGGCGCCGCCGATGGTGGCGTCGCGCACGATGTGGCTCGCGCTCTCTTCCACCACGTCGCAGCGGGTGCACAGGCCGGGTGGCAGGAACAGGCGCGCATCGCGCGCTTTCAGGACCAGCCCGGCCCAGGCTTCGGCACGGGTCAGCGGGGCTTGGCCTTCCGGGTTGACCGGAACGGTGGCAGTCGAATAGATCATGATGCTCTCCTGGTTGGTGGATCGATAGGTTTCAGACTTCAGCTTCGGCAGCAAGCGCACCCGCCACTTCGCCGGCGAACGCGCGGTAGGAACGCAGCGGCCGTCCCAGCATCGCTTCCAGGCGGGCGAGGTCGCCGGCTTCCGGCAGCATGCCGTCGCTGAGGAAGCGTTCGCTCATCAGGCGCATGTCGTAGGCCATCCAGCCCGGCATGAAGTTGCGCAGGTTGGCCTCGAAGGCGGCGGTGTCGTCGCCGCCGTAGGCGATCGTGCGCGCCAGCACGTCCGACCAGATGGCGGCGATGTCGCTGCCGGTGAGCGTGTCCGGGCCGACCAGGTTGAGGCGGGTCTGCGGCAAGGGCCGGGTGGCGCGGTCGCGGTGGATCAGCTCGATGGCCGCGATCTCGCCGATGTCACGCGGATCGATCATCGCCAGCCCCTTGGCGCCGACCGGCATCGGGTACACGCCGTAGCCGAGGATGGCGTCCTTGACGGTCAGGTCGTTGCTCATGAAATAGGCCGGGCGCAGGATGGTGGCGCTGAAGCCCATGTTCTGGATCAGGCGCTCGACGCCGAATTTGCCGGCGAAGTGAGGCACGTTCAGGTAGATGTCGCTGTGGATGACGGACAGGTAGACCAGGCGCTCGATGCCGGCTTCCTTCGCCAGGTTGAGGGCGATCAGGGCCTGGGTGAACTCGTCGGGCACCACGGCGTTGAGCAGGAACAGGGTCGACACGCCCCGGAAGGCGCCGCGCAGCGAGTCCGGATCCAGCAAATCGCCCTGCACCACCTCGACACCCTCCGGGAAATTCGCCTTGGCGGGATCGCGGACCAGGGCGCGCACTGCAGCGCCACGCTGGACGAGTTGTTCGACGACGGTACGGCCGATGGTGCCGTTGGCACCGGTAACGAGGATGGTCATGGCATGTACTCCAGTAGGTTGATCAGGTGTCGGTTGACAGTTCCCACTCTATCCATCCCACAGCCGGTCCGATAGACGCTAAACTTGGACATACCGTCTCGCTCTTGGAACACCTATGGATTGGCTCGCCCTGGAAGATTTCAACCTCGTCGCCCGCCACGGCGGCTTCGGCCGCGCGGCGCGTGCCAGCGGGCGTCCGAAGGCGACCCTATCGCGCCGGGTCGCCGAACTGGAGGCCAGCCTCGGCCTGCGCCTGTTCGAACGCGGCGCGCGCCTGCTCCAGCTGACCGAGGAAGGACGGGCACTGCACCAGCGCACCGGCGCCCTCCTCACCGAGATCGAAGAGACGGCGGCCGACATCGCCTCCGGCGGCGAGCGGCCGCGCGGCCGGCTGCGCATCAGCGCGCCCCTGCTGTTTTCCCAGACCGCCGTGGGCAAGCTGGCCGCCGGCTTCGCGCTGGCGTATCCCGAGGTGCGGCTCGAAGTCACCACCGACGACCGCCAGGTCGACATGGTCGAGGAAGGCTACGACCTGGTCATCCGCGTCAATCCTGATCCGGACGACAGCCTGGTCGGCCGCATCTTCCTGCGCGACCGCCTGGTGGTCGTGGCGAGCCCGCAGTTGCAGCGCCCTGTCGTGGGTGGCGCCCCGGGGCCAGTGCCGGTGGTGGCGCGCAGCGCGGCCGACCGGGCGCCTGCCTGGGAGATGCGCACGGCGACGGGCACCTCGCGCTTCGCGGTCGATCCGGTGCTGTCGCTGTCATCGATGATCATGGTGCGCGATGCCGTGCGCATGGGCGCCGGCGCCGGACGCCTGCCGGTGTCGCTGGTCGGCAGCGACCTGGATGCCGGTACCCTGGTGGAGTGGGGCGAGGTGGACGGGCCGGAGATCGCGCTATGGACGCTGTATCCATCGCGCCGCTTGCTGAGCGCGCGCGTGTCCGCCTTCCTGGCGCATTTGAAGGCGGCCTTTCCGAAAGGGACGCCGGACGAACTGGCGGCCTATGTGGCCGGCTGATAGCCGCGCTCACATCCGCGTCGTCATTCCCAGCGCGATCCCGGCGACGCCGGCCAGCACCAGGCTGGCGCCCCATACGGCATCGAGGTTGAGCCAGGCGCGTTGCAGGACCCGCAATCCCAGATAGCGGTAGACGGCCCAGGCCACGCCGATGCCCGCCAGCAGGCTGACCAGGGCGTGGACCACGGCGACCAGCAGTGCGGTGCCGATGTTCGCCCCTGCCATGTCGCGCAGTACGGCGGCATGGCTGCTCCCCGCCCCCGCCGTGCCGCACAGGCCGAGCATGAAGGGCACCAGCATCAACCCGGCGCCATGCGCGGTGGCCATCAGGAAGGACCACCATGCCAGCCGGGTCGGCGGAATGCGCGCCAGCAGGCGCGGGTGGCGCCGCTTGACCAGTTTGAGCACACCGAACAGCAGCACCAGCGCGCCGGCGCCGATGCGGATCGCGGGATTCCATGCGACATACCAGCCGAGCCAGGCGAAAGGCAGCAGCGCGACGGCGATCGCCAGAAAATGGCCACCGCCCAGCGGCAGCAAGGTGGCGAAGACGGCGCCGGCACGCTGCTGCGTCATGCCATTGGCGACCGCCAGCGGCCAGCCCATCGCGGGATTGATGCCGTGGTAGAGGCCGAGTGCCGCCACCGTCAGCCAGAGTGCGCCGGTATTCACCTCAGGCTCGGCTTCGGCCGCGTTTCAGGCCGACGGATAGCAGAACGAGTCGGTCGAGCAGTCGCCACCCTGCAGGCGGATCTGGTGCGCGGCGTAATGCGGCCCGAAATCCACACGGAAGGACGGATCGAGTTCGATGCCGCCGTCGGCGCCGACGTGGCACATCAGCTGCACGCCGGCGACGCCATCCGGATAGAACTGCGCATCCCAGCTGCTGTACAGCGAGTTGGTGAAATACACGCGCTTGCCGTCGCGGCTGATTTCCGTCATCTGCGGGCCGCCGCCATAAGGGCCGCCATTTCCTGCATCCATACGCCGGGCGATGCCGCCAACGCGCACGCTGCCCGCCAGCCTGGGCGCCATCGGGTCACTGACGTCGTACTGGCGCAGCTCGCCCGTGCCCCAGCAAGCGACGTAGAGAAAGCGGTCGTCCAGCGACAGATCGATGTCGCTGATCAGTGGCGGCACCGCGCCGAAACCTTTCAGCAATGCGGGCAGCTGGTCCGGGTCGGCCGCTTCCGGCGCGATGGTGATCGTCTTCTTGATGTGGAAGCTGCCGTTTTCGCGGTACCAGGTCCAGATCGAGCCTTCCAGGTTATCGGTATCGACCACCACGCCCAGGAAACCGTATTCGCGCGCCGGATCGTGCGCCGGTCGGATCTCGAGCGCCATCTGGTGGTTGCTGCCCAGGTCGATGGTCTGCAAGTGCTTGCGCTCGCGCAGGCTCCAGAAATGCACGGCGTGGCCATATTTGTTGGCCAGCAGGTCTTCGGCCACGATGCCGTTCTCGAATTGCGGCGGCAAGCCCCATTCGCTCGACACCATGTAATCGCGCGGCAAATTCCACCAGAAATCGTAGTGCAGCTTCTGCGGCCCGCGCTCGATTTCCCAGCGCCCCAGCAGCTCGAAGGTTTCGCAGTCCATGAGGGCGATGCCCGGTGGCCCGTCCGTGCCGTCCGGACCGGCGCCGCCCAGGGTGCTGATGTAGATGCCTTCCGGGCCGCAATGCACGGTGTGCGGACGCGAGTAGCCGGTCTTGCGCAGCAGCTCTTCCGGTTCGATGGTCTTGACCAGCGTCGGCGCGCGCGGATCGGGCTGGGTATCCACGATGTAGATGCGCGAGGAGCGGATGCCGGGAATGATCAGGTAGCGGCGCTGCAGATGGGCATGGCCGGACAACGGCGACAGCGCCGAACTGCAGGCGTTCCAGCCGAAATGGTGGAATTCGTCGCCGATATTCGGCATGACGAGCTGGTGGATCACCGTGCCGTAGGTCGCGGATTGCGGATCGACGTCGATCGTGGCCAGCGCATCGGGCCGCGAACGGTCGGGCGACAACAGCACCGTGTAGGCGATGTGTTCACGCTCCGCTTCCATCGCCAGGCGCGGCGAGGGATGGAAGGTGGGATCGGGACGCAGGGTGTCCAGCATGTCGGCTCCTGGTTGGGAAGGTGGGCGAAGCAGCTCAGTGACACTGAGTGACACTGAGTGACACTGAGTGACAAATACGTGCCAAACAAGTGCAATGCTCTGAACGATGGTTTCTGTTCGACTGGCCTAACCATTCAAGCGTGTGCGTGGGCTCAAATGCCGTCAAGAGACATTGCAGTCTTATTTGTTCCGTATCAAGGTTCTTGTCTGACGCCTACAAGCCCAGCACTGCCCTGCCCCTGGCGCAACTGCGCCTGGCACAAACCCCTGGGCGTCCAGTCATGCACCAGCGTGGTGGGCGGACGCGCTGCGTCATGCAGGATCAGCGCGAATCCCTGTCTTGGCTGCTGTCCTAGCGCCATCAGCAACATCGGCGGCCCGCCGCGCGCCACCATGCTGTTCCCGGGGTGGCGGCCCACTTGCACGCCGTCGGGCGTCTCCAGGCAAGTCTCGCCACTGACAGCGTAAAACGCTTCCGGCCCCGAATGCAGATGGATCGGTGCGCTCATGCCCGGGCTGAAGACGGACATGAGAAATTCCGCGTCGTAGGAAAGCGTCCTGTCTACCGGAACAGGGCCGACGACGGCCAGATGCTTGCCCGTGCGCGAACCGGGCTTCAAGGGTCCCACCGTGAACCGCCATGTCTTGCCGAATGCCTGCACCACGACGCCATGGGCGCTGGCATCCGGGGGCGCCGCCAGGGGATCGGGATCGCTGTCCAGCGTCCAGTACACCGGCGCGCCACCAAGGCTGCCCAGGTGCAGGTGCGCGAGCAGGCAGGCAGGCCCCGGGTGCGCGCCCGTCCGGGCTTCGGCATTGCACGGCCTGGATGTCGCCTGCGCCCTTGTTGGCGGGGCGGCGCCAAGCAGGATTGCGGCGAGCAGCAAGCCGGCGATCCAGCCGGCTCTTGGACATCGCAAAAAGACGTTTTCCATGGACATGGCAGCCTCCATCAGTTCGCGCAGCGCAATGCCGATCCTAGCGCGCTTGCGGGATGCGCACGCTTGAGAACGCGCCGCATGCGATGTAGGCCAAGGCGGGCATCCGCCCTCCTTGCATAGCCAGGGAAAACATGGCACCGGATGGCGCCGGATCAGCTGGCGCCTAGGCTGCCTGCTGCAGCTCGGCGATCAGCGAGCGGTGCGCCGCCACGCCGGCCATGGCGCCATCGGCCACCGCGAAGGCCACGTTACCCGCCGCGCGTGCCATGTCGCCGCAGCAGAACACACCGGGCACATTGGTGGCCTGTTGCGCATCCGTGCGCACGAAATCGCCCATCGGACCGGCTTCCAGCGCGCATCCGAGTTGCCCGGCCAGCGTGGCGGCGCCGCTGGACGGCAGGCTGGTGCGCGGCACCACGAACAGTCCCGCCATCGGCAGGCGGCGGCCGTCGGCCAGCACCACGTCGGCCGCGCCATCGATGCGCGCCACCGGCGCCGTTTCGAGCGTGACGCCGCGCGCGGCCAGGGCCGCAGCCTGGTTCGCATCCGGCACGAAGGCGCCGTTCAGGAACAGGGTGACGCGGCCCCAGTCCGGCAGCATCAGGGCGTGGTGCATCGACAGTTCGCCCGTGGCCAGCACGCCGATCTCGCCTTCGTCGAGTTCGTAGCCGTGACAATACGGGCAGTGGAACACGCTCTTGCCCCAGCGTTCGGCCAGGCCCTCGATGGGCGGCAGCGCGTCGGTCACGCCGGTGGCCAGCACCAGGCGCCGGCCGACGGCCACACCGCCATCGGGGAAGCCCACGCGGAAATGGTCGCCATCGGCGGCCGCCGACACCACGGTTTCATTGGCCCAGGCCACGTTCGCGTAGGCCTGCAACTGCGCGCGGCCCTGCGCCGCGATGGCCGCCGCCTCGCTGCCGTCCTGGGTCAGGAAGCCGTGCGAATGGTGGGCGTAGCGGTTGCGGCGCCGGCCGGCGTCGACCACCAGCACGCGCCGCCGCGCGCGCGCCAGCTGCATGGCGGCGGACAGGCCGGCATAGCTGCCGCCGATGACGATGACGTCGAACTCAGCTTGATCGCGGGAGGTGAGCATGTGTTTCTCCATGGTGTGCATATTCGGCATTGAAGCGGGCCGACAGATCGGCCAGCGTGACGTCGGCAAACCGGCTGATCAGCAAGGCCTCGGCCTCGTCCAAGGCTTGCGTCAGCGACTGGTTGACGACGCGTTCGACCAGGCATTCAGGGTGATCGACGCGGTTCCCCATCGCGAACACGGTGGGAGCGCCGACGCTCAGATAGATATCGTGCAGGGTGAGTTTTTCCAGGTCGGCGGTGATGACCCAGCCGCCGCCATGCCCTTTTTCCGAGCCCACGTAGCCGCGCTCGCGCAAGCCCGCCAGGGTGCGCCGCACCAGCACCGGATTGGTCTGCAGGAAGCCGGCCAGCTCGTCCGAGGTCAGCGGCCGCTTGCTGTGCGCCATGTGCAGCAGCAGGTGGAGGATGGAGGATAGTTTGCTGTCGCGTCTCATGTAACTTATGTTAGTACATAAATCTCTGGTGTGCAACGGCGGCGCCACGGCCGGTCGAATCGTGTACAGTTGAGCATCGTTATTCCTGGAAGAACATGATGCGCAAGACAATGGGCTCGATGCTGGCGGGCTGGATGCTGCCGTGGTCTTTGTCGCTGGGCATGCTGGGCAACGCTGCCGCCCAGCCCCAGCCCCAGGCGCAGGCGCTCGACCCGGTCGAGCAGCGCATCGCGGCCGAGGTCAAGGCCTGGTCTCCCCAGGCCCTCGACCTGCTCAAGCAAAGCGTGCTGATCAACAGCGGCACGATGAATCTGCAAGGCGTGCGCCAGGTTGGCCAGTTGTTCCGCAGCCAGTTCGACGCCCTCGGCTTCAAGACGTCCTGGGTCGAGATGCCACCCGCGATGGGACGTGCCGGCCATCTGCTGGCCACGCGCGAAGGCACGCCGGGACGCGGCAAGCGCCTGCTGCTGCTCGGCCACCTCGACACCGTGTTCGAGCCTGGCAGCGCGGTGCCGATGTGGGAGCTGAAGGACGGACGCATCCGCGGCCAGGGCGTGTCCGACATGAAGGGCGGCGATGTGATCGTGATCGCGGCGCTGCGGGCACTCCATCGTGCCGGGGTGCTCGACGGGGCCGGCATCGCCGTGCTGTTCACCGGCGACGAAGAGGAAGCCGGCAATCCGAAGACGGTCTCGCGCGGGCCGATGCAGGAACTGGCCAAGCGCAGCGACCTCGCGCTCAGCTTCGAAGGCAGCATCATCGACAAGGACGGCCTGGCCACCGCCACCGTCGGCCGCCGCGCCACCGCCACCTGGGAATTGCAGGTGAGCGGACGCCAGGGCCATTCGATGGCCGTGTTCGGCGCCAACGGCTATGGCGCCGTGTACGAGGCGGCGCGCATCCTCGACGCCTTCCGCCAGCAGGTTGCCGAGCCCGGCCTGACCTTCAATCCCGGCCTGATCCTGGGCGGCACCGAAGTCACCGTCGACACCGCCAACTCACGCGGCACGGCCTTCGGCAAGACCAATGTCATCGCCAACAGCGTGGCCGTGAAAGGCGATCTGCGCTACCTCGACTATGCCCAGCGCGACCGCGCCCAGGCCCGCATGCGCGACATCGTCGGCCACAGCCTGCCGGGCGCCGGCGCCAGCATCGCCTTCCAGGAATCCTATCCACCGATGGCGGTCACGCCCGGCAACCTCAAGCTGCTGGAGCTGTACTCGCGCGCTAGCCAGGATGCCGGCCTGGGCCGTATCGGCGCGGTGCCGGCCGAGGCGCGCGGCGCCGGCGACATCCAGTTCGTGGCCCCGCTGCTCGACAGCCTCGACGGCCTGGGCGCCAGCGGCAACGGCGCCCACTCGCCCAACGAAGACCTGGACCCGGCGTCGATCGAGCGCGGCGCGATCCGGGCGGCGCTGCTGATCTATCGGCTGACGCGATAAACGCTGCGGACCAATCAATTTCTGTAATGAATGATGGGAAAGACAGGCCCTTTGATTCCTGTCTAATCTTGGCAATCGGAGAACTTACCCGCACTGGGTAAAATGAGAGACATGGCACGACTACAGCTGAATTTCCCGGACGACCAGTACTGCTACACGACGCTGCTGACGGTGCGCGCGACGGACATCAACGCCGGCAACCACCTCGGCAACGATTCGATGATCTCGATGATCTCGGAAGCACGCGCCTGCTTCCTGTTCGAATTCGGCGTCGCCGAAACCGAGCCCGACGGTACCGGCATCATCGTCACCGACCTCGCCACCACCTACCGCGCCGAAGCCCACGCCCGCGACCAGCTGCTGTTCGAAGTCGGCGTGATGGATTTCAACAAGTACGGCGGCGACATCATCTTCCGCATCACCCGGCCGAAGGACAAGACCCTGGTGGCGATGGCCAAGCAGGGCTTTGTTTTCTTCAACTACAAGAGCAGCCAGGTGGTGGCGATGCCGGAAGAGTTCGAGAACAAGTTCGAGCGGGTGAATTGGGTGGATTGATTCCGGCCCACAAAAACCTGGAACTTTTTCCTTCCCCCGGCGGAATATGGTGAAACGACACTCACCATGACCAACGTCCCCGCCACCGATGCCGACCTGCTGCGCGCCATGCGAACCGGCGCCGCCGACGCCTTTGCTGCGCTTTACCGGCGTCACCAGGGTCCGTTGTACCGTTTTGCCCTGCTGCGTTGCGGCTCGGCCGACAGCGCCGCCGACGTGGTCCAGGAAGCCTTCATGGGCCTGTTGACCGGGCGTCTCCAGTTCGATCCGCTGCGCGGCCAGCTATCCCACTTCTTGTTCGGCGTGGCGCGCAACCTGATCCTGAAACTGGAAGAGGCGGGGCGCCGCCACGTGACACTGGCGCCGGGCGATGACGACGACGACCAGGGCGACAACGACCTGCCCGACGAGCACGCCTGCCCGCTGACGCGCGTGCTCGTCAACGAGACCGCCGAGCAGGTGCGGCGTGCCCTGGCACTGCTGGCGCCGCACTACCGCGACGCCCTCATCCTGTACGAAATGCACGAATTATCGTATGCCGACATCGCCGCCATCTGCCAGGTCGACATCGGCACCGTGCGCTCGCGCCTGTCGCGCGGCCGCGCCGCACTGGCCAGGCGACTGGCCACGACACCCGCATGAGAAAGCCCAGCATGGATACCCAACCCAGACACGAGCCAGAACACAAGAACGGGCGCGACCCGATGTTCGACGCCCTGCGCGCCGAGATGGACACCTTGCAGGCCCCGCGCGGCGTCGAAAAGGAATTGATGCAGGCTTTTGCCACGCAGTTCCCGCGCAAGCGGCGCTGGTACCGCTTGCTGGCGCCGCGTGGCTGGGCGCTGGGCGGTGGGCTGGCCGGCGCGACGCTGGCGTTGATGCTGGCGGTACTGGTGCCCCAGGACCCGCGCACCGAAGCACTGTCCGCCGATCAGCCTGCACGGATCTCGTATGGCGACGATGGTGGCCTGTTCGTCGCGCTCGATTCGGCTGAACGCATCGAGCGCGAGCCCGCCCCGCGCATGGTCGAGACCGAGGTTGCGCGCAGCAGCCTGGCCGCACTGGGCTTGCCGCTAACGCCGGACAATGCTGGCGACACCGTCAAGGCCGAGCTGCTGGTGGCCAGTGACGGCCAGGCGCTCGCCATTCGATTGAGCACCGTGCCCGACGACCGTCGGATCACCAACTGAGAGGAAGCCATGAACACGAGCCAGACCCTGCTTGCCCTGCTGTTCGCCACCATCGCCGTCCCGGCCATGGCCGACGACGCGATGGCGCCTGCGCCCTCCGCCGGCGCGCCCGTCGAGGTGCAGCAGATGCCGGACGGCAAAGTCACGATCTACTTCGACTCCGTCACCGTCAAAAATGGCGTCCAGATCTTCGGCATGAACATGGTCAGGAACGCGCCCTACAGCGCGGAAGCCGTCAACGAACGCCAGCAAACCCTGGGCGACGGCAACCAGATCAGCCAGCGCCGCGACAGCAGCAGCTGGTACCGTGACAGCGCCGGCCGTACTCGTCTTGAAACGCGCGACGACAAAGGCGAACTGCGCAGCGTGATCATCAATGACCCCGTGGCGGGCGCCGCCTGGACCCTCGATCCACGCAAGCGCAGCGCGCTCAAGGTGGCCATCCGCGGACGCCTCGCCACCAATGCTGAAGACGGCGCCAAGGCCCAGGATGCGGCACATGCTGGAGCCGATGCCGCGCGGGTGCGCAAGGAAGATATCATCGTCAAGCGCGTGGACGGCGGCGGCGCACCGGGCATGCCGTCCGAGGTAAGAATCAAGCTGCCCAGGGTGGTGGCCGCCGATGGCGCAGTGCAAAGCGACATGGCCCCGCTGGGCCGTGCACTGGCGGGCGCCCTGAACGACCGCGAGTGGAAGGCGAATACGGTGACCAAGGACCTGGGCGCGAGGAGCTTCGATGGCGTCAAGGCAGAAGGCAAGCTGCGCAGCTATGAGATTCCGGCCGGCGCCATCGGCAACCGCAATCCGATCGTGGTATCCGACGAAACCTGGTACGCGCCCGAGCTGCAGATCACCGTGTACACGAAGCACAGTGATCCGCGCAGCGGCGACACCGTGTTCCGGCTAGAGAACCTGAAGCGCGAAGAGCCGGCAACGGCGCTGTTCGCCGTGCCGGCCGACTACACGGTCCGCGATCCGCTGGCGCGGCCCCGGACCGAGTAAGCAGGGGCGACCCCCGCAGCCTTACACCAGCGGCGGATCGGTCTCGCGCGCAAAGGCGCGGTGGCCGGCCAGCGCTTCCATGAAGGCCGCCAGCGGCGCATCCACCAGCAGGCCCGGGTCCGCCGCGCCGTCAGGCAGCGTCGACGGCACCATCGCGCGTGCCAGCAGGTCGGCGCCGGCGCCCAGCACCAGGATCGGCTTGCAGTGGCGGTACTGTTCGCGCACGAAGTCGATGGTCTGGGCATTGCGCGCCAGCGCCGCGACGGCCTGGGCGCCGTCCGGCACGATCATGGCGTCGTAGATCACCGACGGACCGGCTTCCAGCGACACCTCGACGCCCAGCGGTTCGCCGGCAGTGGTCTTGACCTTGCCCAGCATGTTGCCGACCAGGCGCGGCACGGCGCCGGCGCCGAGCAGTTCGTCGTAGATGGCGCGCACGGCGTCGCCGTCCATGCCCGGGGCGACCAGGATCGCCACGCGGCGGGTGCGGATGCCGGTCTGGCCCGGACGGCTCATCAGCGACAGCGATGGCGACGGCGTGTATGCCGGCACCGGGGCCTCGGTGGCGCGCGGCAGCGGCGCCGGCACCTCCATGCCGAGGCCTTCGGCGACCTTGGCCACCAGGTCCGCGTCGACGTTGGCCAGCAGCGCCAGGATGCGCTCGCGCACCATCGGGGTCTGCACGCGGGTCAGCTCGAAGCGGAAGGCGTTGGCGATGTGGGCTTGCTCGACCGGGGTCTGGCTCTGGTAGAACAGGCGCGCCTGGCCGTAGTGCTCGGCAAACAGTTCCGGGTTGCCGCGCACTTTATCCACGCTGCCGATCTGCTCGGGGAAGCTGTTGAAGCCCCTTGGCCCTGCCTGGTAGGGGACGCCGCCGCCCAGCGAGTTCGGCTCGTAGTTGACGCGGCCGCGGTTGATCGCCTGGCGGTGGAAACCGTCGCGCTGGTTGTTCTGGATCTGCACGATGGGCGAATTGATCGGGATCTCGTGGAAGTTCGGGCCGCCCAGGCGGGTCAGCTGGGTATCCTGGTACGAGAAGTTACGGCCCTGCAGCAGCGGGTCGTTGGAGAAATCGATACCCGGCACGACGTGCGAGGTGCAGAAGGCCACCTGCTCGGTCTCGGCAAAGAAATTGTCCGGATTACGGTTCAGCACCATGCGGCCGACCGGGGTCAGCGGCACCAGTTCTTCGGGGACCAGCTTGGTCGCATCCAGGATGTCGAAGGGGAAGGATGCGGCCTGCTCTTCGGTGAAGACCTGCAGGCCCAGTTCCCATTCCGGGAAGTTGCCGGACTCGATGGCTTCCCACAGGTCGCGGCGGTGGAAGTCCGAATCGGCGCCGGAAATCTTGACCGCTTCATCCCACACCAGCGAGTGCGTGCCCTGCAGCGGGGTCCAGTGGAATTTCACGAAGCGCGATTCGCCCTGCGCATTGACCAGGCGGAAGGTATGCACGCCAAAACCCTGCATGGTGCGGTAGCTGCGCGGGATCGCACGGTCCGACATGATCCACATCAGCATGTGGGCGATTTCCGGCGACAGGCCGGCGAAGTCCCAGAAGGTGTCGTGCGCGGTGGCTGCCTGCGGCATCTGGTGGTGCGGTTCCGGTTTGGCGGCGTGCACCAGGTCCGGGAATTTGATCGCGTCCTGGATGAAGAAGACGGGGATGTTGTTGCCGACCAGGTCCCAGTTGCCTTCTTCGGTATAGAACTTGACCGCGAAGCCGCGCACATCGCGCGCGGTGTCGGTCGAGCCGCGTTCGCCGGCGACGGTCGAGAAGCGGACGAACACCGGGGTACGCTTGCCCTTGGCGGCAAACGGCACGGCGCGGGTCAGGCCGCTGAAGTCGTCATAGGCTTCGAAGAAACCGTGCGCGGCCGAGCCGCGTGCGTGCACCACGCGCTCGGGAATGCGCTCGTGGTCGAAATGCATGATCTTTTCGCGCAGGATGAAGTCTTCCAGCGCGGTCGGGCCGCGCAGGCCGATCTTCAGCGAGTGCTGGTTGTCGGCTACCGGCACACCCTGGTTGGTGGTGAGATGACGGTCGGCCGGGTCGACGCGCACGCGGTCCAGCGGCGCGACGGTCGGGTTCTCGCCCTGCGGCGGCTGGCCCGATCCGACCTTGTCCGAGCTGGCGATTTCGGAGCTGGTGCTGCCGGTGGCGGCATGGGTGGCCGGCTGGTGGTGGTCGCCTTCGAGCGGTGCGCGCGAAGCATCGCCGTATTCGCCCGGCTTGTTCGGGTTGACCGGCATGGCGGCCGCCAGCTGCTTCTCGGCGCTGGTCTTGTCGAGCAGGCGGTCGCCGACCGGATTACTGCTGCCGAGGCTGGAAGGCGGCGTCGGATCGGCCGGACCGGCCATCGTGCTCAGGACGGAGCCGGCGCCGTCGGTGGAACCAGCAGCTTGTTTGATTGAACTCATTCTATCCTCACAGTGGGGTCATCTCGTTGCGTTTGAAATCAAAGAGAAACATAACGCGCCATGCTCGACCGCAGTGTGAAGTGCTTAACATGAACAAAAGATTAAGTACAAATCATTTCTATTGGCTCGATAGCTTTTATATATTGTGAAGCCCAATAAAAAGCGCCACCCTCCTTGGGTGGCGCTTTGGCGCCAGGCAGGACGATGTCAACGGCGCTTTTTCGGTATCGGCGCAATGGTCTTGTCGAACCAATCGTCGATCATTTTCTTTTCGTAGCGCAAGGGCTCATTGTCCGAAACACTGATCGAGCTTTGCTGGTAATTCATGTCGGCCAGCTTGGCTTCGCCGCTCTTGACCACTTGCCCGTTCTGCTCGATCGCGTAGCGCAATTCCATGCGCGGCCAGTCGGCACGGCCGGTCAGCACGCGCAGGTCACGGCCGGCACGGGCATTCGGGATGATGCGGCCCGCCGGATCGAAGTCGGTCACCTCGATGCGCAAGTCCTGGCCTTGCGGCAGGTTCTCGCCCAGCTCCTTGAAATGGTCGGTCAGCTGGCCCAGCATTTCGTCGCGTTCCCAGGTGGAAAACGGCAGGTCATAGAATTTCTCGGGATGGACGTAAGTCACGTTCACTGCGGCCGAGGCCGCGCCGGCAGTCGCCGCCAGCAAGCCCGCCAGGGCCAATCGCTTCATCGTCGATGTCATTGTTCTTCTCTCCAGTTGTATATCCCCTAGATAGGAATATACGCCGCTTTTAACAGCCCTGTCCGTCTGCACAATTGCGTCAGTTTGTATCGAAATGTTAGTCCGCGCACAGGAGGCGGATGCCTGCCCGCGCACAATCGGACTCGACAGCAAGCAGAACAGGAATGCGAGGAAAGCGCCATGCCCGAAGGTCCATCGCTCTATCTCTTGAAAGAACAGACCACCCAGTTCGTGGGCAAGGAAATCGTGCGCGCCGAGGGCAATACCTGGGCCATCGACAAGGCGCGCCTGGTGGGCCAGCCCATCGTCTCGTTGCGCACCTGGGGCAAGCATTTCCTGATCGAGATGCCGACCATGGTCGTGCGCATCCATTTCCTGTTGTTCGGCACCTACCGCGTCAACGAAGGACGCGACAAGCCGCCGCGGCTGGGGCTGGGCTTCGCCGACGGAACCGAACTGAATTTCTATGCCTGTTCGGTGAAGGAAGTCGACCAGGACATCGATGTCATGTACGACTGGGCGGCCGATGTCATGTCGGATGCCTGGGACCCCAGAAAAGCGCTGAAGAAATTGCGCGCCGCGCCCGACATGCTGGCCTGCGACGCCCTGCTCGACCAGGACATCTTTTCCGGCGTCGGCAACATCATCAAGAATGAAGTGCTGTTCCGCATCCGCGTCGATCCGCGCTCGACCGTCGGTGCGCTGCCGCCGGCCAAGCTGCGCGCCCTGGTCAAGGAAGCGCGCCAGTACAGCTTCGACTTCCTCGCGTGGAAACGCGAATGGACGCTCAAGGAGCACTGGCTGGCGCATGCCAAGAAAATTTGCCCTCGTGACAATATTCCCTTCCACAAGGCCCATCTCGGCAAGAGCAACCGGCGCAGCTTCTGGTGCGAGCGTTGCCAGAAACTTTATAGCTGAACGCCAAACTTACCCACTGTGCATGAGTCCGACTGCCAGCGCCTGCCATGTTGCAAGTTTGTGACCATTTGTTTGTCTGAACCAATATTTCCTGTTGTTAATGGGAACCGCTGGTACTACAATCGGTTGCAACTGCCTTTGCTCTAGCGCAAGCTTTTGGTCTTTCTGACACATTCACGATACTGGGTCGTCTATGTCCTTCCTGTCTTCCGCTGCGCCCAAACTCGCGCCCTGGAAAGTCCTGCTCGTCGACGACGAACCGGATATCCATGACATCACCAAGCTGACACTGACGCGTTTCCGCCTCGACGGCCGCGCCCTGACCTTCCTGCATGCCTACAGCGGCGAAGAAGCCAAGCAGGTGCTGGCACGCGAGAAGGATATCGCGCTGGTGTTCCTGGACGTGGTGATGGAGCGCGAAGACAGCGGCCTGGAAGTGGCGCGCTGGCTGCGCCAGGACCAGGACAACCAGTTCACCCGCATCGTGCTGCGCACCGGCCAGCCCGGCCAGGCGCCGGAAGAACGCGTGATCGTCGATTACGACATCAACGATTACAAGGAAAAGACGGAACTCGACCGCACCAAGCTGTTCACCACCACCTTTGCCGCGCTGCGCGCCTACCGCGACATCATGAAGGTCGAAGATGCGCGCCGCACCCAGCAAAGTTACCGCGAAGGCCTGGAGCGCGTGATCACCGCCTCGGCCCACCTGTTCAAGCAGCGCAACCTGAAGGATTTCGCCAGCGGCCTGCTGCAGCAAGTGGTCGCCCTGCTCCAGCTCGAACAGAGCATGCTGCTGCGCGTGGCCGGCGCCAGCGTGATCGCGGGCGAGAGCCAGTACGAGGTGCTGGCCAGGATTGGCGACTTCGGCGAGGTGGGCGAGGTCGACATCGGACCGGAACTGGTCGCCCAGCTCGACGAGGCGCGCCACAACCGCATCTCCAAGCTGCATGGCGACACCTATGTCGGCTATTTCCCGAACAACAGCGGCAAGGCCTCGCTGCTGGTGTTGAAGGGCGTGGAAGAGATTTCCGAGATCGACGTCCAGCTGCTCGACGTGTTCTGCTCGGGCGTGGCGATTGCCTTCGATAACATCCTGCTGAACCAGGAGATCACCGATACCCAGGCCGAACTGATCCTGCGCCTGGGCGACGTGGTCGAATCGCGCTCGAACGAGGCCGGCAACCACGTGCGCCGCATGGCCCAGGTCTGCCACATGCTGGCGCTGGAATCAGGCATGCCGGAAGACGAAACCGCGGTGCTGATGCACGCGGCGCCGATGCACGACATCGGCAAGATCGCCACCCCGGACGCGGTCCTGCTGAAACCCGGCCGCCTGACCCCGGAAGAGTGGGACATCATGAAGCAGCACCCGACCGTCGGCCTGCAGATCCTGGACGGCTCGCAGCGCCCGATCCTGAAGGCGGCCGCCGTCATCGCCCACCAGCACCACGAAAAATGGGACGGCAGCGGCTACCCGCAAGGCTTGAAGGGCGAGCAAATCCACCCGTATGCCCGCATCGTCGCCGTGGCCGACGTGTTCGACGCCCTCACCCACGAACGCTGCTACAAGGAAGCCTGGCCGATCGACCAGGTGCGCGACTACCTGCGCGAGGTGGCCGGCAAGCATCTGGACCCACACTATGTGGACATCTTGATACGGAACATCGACAAGGCGGACGAGGTCAACCGCCGCTGGCCGGATTGACACGCACCCTGCGTCATCCGGACGGCATCGCGGGCGCGCGGCCCGATATGTATGGTTAAGACAACACCTCGATTGTCGGGTAGTATCTCGGCTCCCTGATCTCTGCTCCGTGCGGCCCAGCCAACGCCAGAACGCCAGAACGCCACGATGCACATCCGAACCCGACTGCAAATCCTGATTCTCGCCATCCTGCTGCCCGCTTTCGCCGCGGCCGCACTGGCCACCGGCTACGTCTACCTGGAAGAGCGGCGTGCCCAGGAAAACAGCGTCAAGGAGGCGGTGCGCGCCTTCAGCCTGCTGGTCGACAATGAATTGCAGAGCAAGGAAGGCGTGTTGCGCGCGCTGGCCAACTCGCCGGCCCTGGTGCGCGGCGACTTCGATACTTTCTATCGCCACGCCAAGTCGCTGGCGCCCACGCCGGAAACCACCATCATCCTGCACGAGCCGGGCGGGCGCCAGTTGCTGAATACCCGGGTGCCGATGGGCGGCAACCTGCCCGTCAAGCGCGTCTCCAACATCGACGCCCTGATGGCCCGCTACGGGGCCGACCGCACCCTGGTCTCCGACCTGTTCAAGGCGCCGCTGGGGGGACGCCACGATTTCGTGATCCAGGTGCCGGTGCGCATCGAAGGCCGGATTCCCTATTTCGTCAGCATGGGCGTCAACGCGTCCAGCCTGCAGCGCTTGCTGGAGGAGCAGCGCTTTCCCGCGCAGTGGCAGGCCACCATCGTCGACCGCACCGGCCGCATCGTGGCGCGCACCCAGGATCCGGAGCAGTTCCGCGGCCGCGCGGTGAGCGCGGTGGCGCGCGGCCATTTCGCCGCCAGCCGCGAAGGCGTGTTCTCCAACTCCAACCTGGCCGGCATTCCGGTGCAAGCCTTCTACGGCACCGTGCCGGACACCGACTGGAAGGTCCTGGTCAGCATTCCGCAGGAAGAGCTGCGCCGGGTGCCGCTGCATGCGGCCGCCTTCCTGGGCGGGATCATGGCGCTGATCCTGGTGCTGGCGACCCTGGCCGCGCAACGCTTCGGCCGGCGCGCCGTGGCGCCCATCGCCTACCTCGCGCGCAGCGCCGAAGACCTGGGCCAGGGCCGCGAGGTGGTCTACCAATACCAGGGCATCGCCGAGTTCGACGCGGTGGCGCTGCGCATGGTCCAGGCCAGCCAGCTGATCCGCACCACCCAGGGCGACCTGGAACGGCGCGTGGCCGAGGCGGTGGCCGCCAGCGCCCAGGCCCAGCAAGCCATGATGCGCAGCCAGAAGATGGAAGCCCTGGGCCGCCTCACCGGCGGTATCGCCCACGAATTCAACAACCTGCTGCAAACCCTGACCACCGCCCTGCAGCTGGCCGCACTGACCGCCAACCAGCCCAAGGTGCAGGGCTTGATCGACACCTGCAAGCGCACCGTCAGCCGTGCCAGCGAGCTCACCACCCGCCTCGGTTCCTTCGGCCGGGTGCAGGATGCCAAATTGCTGACCGTCGACCCGGCCGAGCAGGTGCGCCATTCGCTGCAGCTGATCCGCAACGTGCTGCGCCAGGGGATCGCGCTCGAGCTCGAATGCGACACGGATGCCTGGCCGGTGACCATCGATCCGCTGCAGTTCGACCTGGCCCTGCTCAACCTGGCGATCAATGCGCGCGACGCCATGCCGGACGGCGGCCGCCTTCACCTGCAGGTGCGCAACACCAGCCTGGCGCCGGGCGCGGAACGGCCGGGGGGCGATCACGTGCTGGTGAGCGTGGCCGACAGCGGCAGCGGCATGCCGCCCGAGGTGCTGGCGCGCGCCCTCGATCCCTTCTTCAGCACCAAGGCGCCGGGCCAGGGTTCCGGCCTCGGGCTGCCCCAGGCGTATGCCTTCGCCACCCAGTCGCAGGGCTGGCTGGCGCTGTCCAGCAGCGTCGGCGCCGGCACCACGGTCGAGATCTACCTGCCGCGCTCCCGGCAGGCGCTGTCGCCGCTGCACGCGCGCAGCGCCGATGGGGGCGGACCGGAAGGCGCGCTGCCGCAGGCATCCGGCCGCGTACTGTTCGTCGAGGACGACCCGCTGGTGCGTGAAGCGGTCACCAATGGCCTGGAAGACGCCGGCTTCGACGTGGTGGTGGCCGCCAGCGGCGACCAGGCGCTGGCCATGCTCGGCGGCGGATTGGATGTCGACGTGGTGTTTTCCGATATCGTCATGCCGGGCCAGGTAAGCGGCATCGACCTCGCCGGCCTGCTGCGCGAACGCCGTCCCGGCCTGCCGGTGGTGCTGGCCACCGGCTACACCGACCAGCGCGCCGCCGTGCCGGGCCTGCAGGTGCTGGCCAAGCCCTACGAGATCGGCCAGCTGGTCGCGCTGCTGGCCGGGCTGTGCGCGCGGCGCTAGCCGGTCCCTGTTCACTCTTTTGGAGACGTCGATCATGGAAACGACAAATGTGGAGATGCCCATCCGGGCTATGCCCCTGCGCATCGGCGCCGGCGCCGACCTGCGCGCGGCCCTGGATGCCGTGCCGGCGCTGCACGGCGTCGACGCCGCCTTTGTCGTGCAGGGCATTGGCAGCCTGAGCGTGGCCTGCATCCGCTATGCCGGCCAATCGGACCTTGCCGAACTGCGCGGCGACCTCGAGATCCTGACCCTGGCCGGCTCGCTCGGACCGGACGGTCCGCACCTGCACATCACGGTGGCCGACGCCGACGGCCGCGTCAGCGGCGGCCACATGGGACCCGGCTGCGTGGTGCGCACCACGGCCGAGGTGCTGGTGGCGCTGCTGCCGGGGCACCGGTTCAGCCGCGCGCATGATCCGGCGACCGGGTACAAGGAGTTATACGTGCATCCAAGGTAGGGTGGGCGCGGCCGGCGTAGGCTCCCCGAGCCCACGCATAAGACGTGAACCGCCAACGGCGTGCAAGAGTCGCACGTGGGCACGGGGTGCCCACCCTACGATCATATTGTGCGGTGTCAGGCCGCCAGCGCCGGCGCCTTCTCCAGCCTTTGCGGGAAGCGCAAGTAGTACTGCAAGCCCTGCCCCGGGCTGCTCTCCACCCGCAGCGTGCCTTTCAAGGCGCCGGTCACCAGGTTGTACAGGATGTGGCCACCCAGGCCGCTGCCGCCGTTGCCGCGCTTGGTGGTGAAGAAGGGGTCGAACAGCTTGGCCAGGGTGTCCTGGTCCATGCCGATGCCGTCGTCGCCGTACTCGAAGGCCACCATGCCGTCCGCGTCGAGCGCGGCGCGGATGCGGATGCGCCCCGGCTGGTCGCGTTCGAAGCCGTGCACCAGCGAGTTCACCACCATGTTGGTGACGATCTGCGACACCGCGCCCGGGAAGCTGTCCAGCACCAGCTCGGGCGCGCACGCGACCTCGACCTTCACCGGGCGCCCCTTCAGCTTGGGCTGCAGCGACAGCAGCACTTCGTTGAGGTAGGCGGCCAGGTTGAAGCTGCGGATATCGTCCGAGGACTGGTCCACCGCCACCTGCTTGAAGCTGCGCACCAGGGCCGCGGCGCGCTGGGTATTGGTGGTCATGATGCGCAGCGACTGGTCGACCACGTCGAAGAAGCCGGCCAGGCTGTCTTCCGTCATCTCGCCGGCGGCCAGCTCCTCGCGCGTCAGCTTGAGTTCCTGCACCAGGTGGCTGGTGGCGGTGACGCAGATGCCGAGCGGGGTGTTGATCTCGTGGGCCACGCCGGCCACCATCTGGCCGAGCGAGGCCAGTTTTTCCTGGCGCACCAATTCCGACTGCGCGTCCTTGAGCTGGTTCAGGGCCTGGGCCAGCGCCGCGTTCTGCTGTTCCAGGCTGTCCTTGGCCTTGCGGATGGCGCGGTCGGCCTGCATGCGCGCGATCGCCACCGCCACGTGGCTGGCGATGAAGGCCAGCAGGTCGAGCTCGGTCTTGGTGTAGACCACGGTCGGGTCGTAGCTCTGCACCACCAGCACCCCATAGGCCTGGTCGTTGACCAGCATCGGCGCGCCGATCCAGCTGGCGACGTCGATGTTGCCGAGGGGTTCCTTGACCTTGCCGGCGGCGCGCAGGCGCGCCACGCTGCCGGCGTCGTGCAACTGCGCCTGGCGGCTGAGCAGCACGTGCGAGACCATGCCGGCGCCGATCGGGAAGCGCTGGTTGGGGGTGTAGCTGTCCTTTTCGTCGGCGTAATACGGGACGCTGAGTTCATTGCTGCCCGGGTGGGTCAGCGCGATCAGGAAGTTCTTGGCCACCATCAGCTCGCCGATGATGCGGTGCAGGTTGACGGCCAGCGCCTCGGCTTCCAGCGCGGCGGCCGACAGGTCGGCGATCTGGTACAGCGCGTGCTGGATCTGCTCGGCGCGGCGGCGCTCGGCCACTTCACGCGCCAGCGCGCGGGTACGCTCCTGCACTGCGCGCTCCAGCCGGTCCATGCTCTGCAGGCCTTGCAGGGCGTTCGAGACGTGGTTGGCGATCAGCGCGAACAGCGCCTGGTCTTCTTCGCTGTAGGTGTATTCGGGCAGGTGGCTCTGGATCACGATCACGCCCAGCACCTCGTGCTGCTGGTCGAACAGCGGGCAGCCCATCCAGTGTTCGGAGATGCTGCCACGGCCCCAGTTGCGGCCATTGTCACGGGCCCGCATCTGGTCGGCGGTGATCGACATCGCCTGCCTGTTGAGCATCACCCAGGCGGTCGGCGATTGCTCGGGCGAAGCCAGGGTCACGCGCTCGTCCGGACTCGGGCCCTCGTCGACGCTATCGACGAAATACACGAAGCGCACGATGCCCGCTTCGCGTTCGGCCAGCGCCACGTAGAAGTTCTCCGCATACATGATGCGGCCCAGCGCGCCATGGACGGCGCCGATGAATTCGGTGACATCGGTGCAGCTTGCGGACAGCTGCCCGATCTCGAGCAACATGGACTGCACCGCTTCCAGGCGTGCAAGGCGATTTTCCGTCGGACTTCCCATCGAACTTCCCCCAATCCATTAAAAATGCATTGGGGAAATATTATCAGTTCAGGGACTGCTGTAGATCATTGTGTGGCGCAAATACGGCGCTTTATCGGCGCGCTTAGCGCGGTGCGCGGAAATCGTTCTCGACCCAGGTCATGGCCGAGGATGGCGACAACTTGAAGGTCGGCTGCACGCGCGCCTGCGCGACCTGCTCGCCCATCTCATCGATGGCGGTCAGCACGGCATACGGATTGTCTTCGTCGGGCACGATGTCGAGCGTGATCTTCAGCTCGCCCTGCTCGGTGGAGACCACGGTGCTCTTGTGCAGTTGCGCATGCAATTGCTGCTCGTGGCGCCGGATCACCTCCGACGCCGTCTTCACCAGCGTGTGGAAGGCGTTGATATCGAGCGGTTTCGGGTTCTTCTTGTCGCGCCCCATGGTCCAGGGGCCGACCAAAGCCGGTTCGGATTCGCCATCCTTGTACATCGCCACGGCCCAGCCGTCGTCGTCATCATTCTTGATGACGCGCGCGGTCCAGCCATTACCCTGCCACAGGCGCGCCTCCTGCACCGGAGCGTCATCGTCGCGGTCGGCTACTTCGTCATTCATGTTCGGTCTCAATCAGGTAGGACAGTTCCTAAAAAACAGATCATAGGAAATTCCGGCCTGCGAAACAAGCGCTAATGTACTGAATCAGGTACTGAATCAGGTACTGAATCGCCTGCATCCATTGCGGGCGCCGCGCCGAGACCTGCCGCCGGCCCGCCCTACATCCGCATGACGGGTATGCCCGGCGGCAAGACCGGTGGGCCGGGCGGCGGCGCCTCGAGCGGATCGCTCGGCGGCGGTATCTGGATGATCCGGCTGAGCGGGCTCGGTGGATTGATGATGATGGGTGGAATGGCCGGCGGCGCCGAGGGCGGATTTTTGTGTCCGGCCGCATCGGCCCATGCCGTCATGTGCATCGGGTATCGATCGATGTGCATAGAATCCTCCTGCGACAGAGCAGGCTGTCAGTATAGACGCCGAGTCCTGCATTGCAAGGGCGGATTGCCGCCGGGTTCGCCACCCGTTCATCGTGTTTCCTGCCCTTCCGCCCCCGCCAAAACGCAGCCTGTCGCAGGCCCATGGGCACGCCCCGGGGACCCGGATACAGTCGCATCATGCCCGACGAGGCCAACGAGAATATCCGTTCATCGACCAAGAGGAAACATCATGAAAAACCGCAGCGCAGTCATCATCCTGTTCGTGTTCGCCCTGCTGGCGTGGAACGCCTTCCATTACAGCGGCGACTTCGGCTTCAACATCGACGGCGACGAGATCGACGGCCCGCTGGAGGCCCTGGTGGCCATGCTGTTCGCCGGCGGCGGCATGGTGCTGGCGGGCTTCATCCTGCTGCTGGTGGGCGGGCTGCTGGCGCTGGTGTTCGCCGGCGTCGGCATCCTGTGCGTCGGCGGCCTGGCGCTGGGCGCGCTGCTGGTGGCGCTGATGGTGTCGCCGCTGCTGCTGCCCCTGCTGCTGCCGCTGGCCCTGGTGTGGTACCTGGCGAGCCGCTCGCGCAAGCAGCGCACGCTGCGCGAGCAGGCGGTTTAATTGTAGGGTACATCAATCACGCGGGACTCAGGACCCCTGGCGCTCCTGCGCATACTGGGCATAGCCACGGGCGCGCAAGGCGCACGCCGGGCAGGTGCCGCAGCCGAAACCCCAGTCGTGCGGCGCGCCGCGCTCGCCCAGGTAGCAGGTGTGCGTATCGAAGCGGATCAGGTCGACCAGCGCCTGGCCGCCGCACTGCTCGGCCAGCTCCCAGGTCTGCTTCTTGTCGATCCACATCAGCGGCGTCTCGACCTTCAGGCGCGTGGCCATGCCCAGGTTGAGCGCGACCTGCAGCGCCTTCATGGTGTCGTCGCGGCAGTCCGGGTAGCCGGAGAAATCGGTTTCACACATGCCGCCCACCAGCACGTTCAGGCCGCGCCGGTAAGCCACGGTCGCAGCCACGGTCATGAACATCAGGTTGCGGCCCGGGACGAAGGTGTTCGGCAAGCCGTTTTCCTGCATCTGGATCTCGACGTTGCTGGTCAGCGCGGTGTCCGAAATCTTCGAGATCAAGGACAAGTCGATCATGTGATCCTGGCCAAGTTTCGCATCCCAGGCGGGCGACATGGCGCGCATTTTTTCCAGCACCGTGGGACGCACGCTCAGCTCGATCGCATGGCGCTGGCCATAGTCGAAACCGATCGTTTCGACGCGTTCATAGCGTTGCAAGGCCCAGGCCAGGCAGGTGGTGGAGTCTTGTCCGCCACTGAACAGTACCAGTGCGGTATCAGCTTGTTGCATATTGATATTCCTGAAAGATTTGGCGCGCTTCTGCACCTTAAGCGTCCGCCATCCGATTTGACAATCCGTTAAGATGTGGCCGGCATATTGACGAATGGAGTGACATGTTTTCCGCACGACCCGACGAAATGACGGCGATGGCGCCGGCGCGACCACGGATTTTGGCACAAATCGTGCTGGGCGTGAATGCGCTGTGCATCGCCGCGGGCGCGCTGGCCCAGGAAGCGGCAAGCACTCCGGCGCAGGATCCGGCCAGGGACCCTGCCCAGGCCGAAGCCAAGACCGGCCTCAACTACACCGTGCGGATCGATGCCCCGCGCAACCTGCGCGAGCTGCTGGAAAACAATCTCGACCTGATGCGCTGGCGCGGCAATGCGCGCATGGACATCGAACAGCTGCAGCGCCTGGTGCGCCTGGCGCCGGAACAGGTCAAGACCCTGATCGCCACCGAAGGCTATTACACGCCGCAAGTCTCCGCCGGCATCGACACCTCCGGCGCGACGCCGGTGGTGCGCGTGCTCGTCGAGACCGGCCCGGCGGTGGAAGTCGGCGATGTCGACATCGAACTGCGCGGCTTCACCTCCGTCGACAAGGGCACTGCCGCGCCGCTGGATGCGGCCGCGCTGCGCCAGCGCTGGACCCTGCCCAAGGGCGCGCGCTTCCGCACCGCCGACTGGGAAAGCGCCAAGCGCGGCCTGCTGCGCCAGGTGACGCAAACGCGCTTCCCGCGCGCCCAGCTGCTCGATTCCAGCGCCACCGTGGATCCGGACAGCCACCGCGCGACCCTCAAGGTGGTGCTCGACAGCGGCCCGGAAGTGCGCCTCGGCGCGCTCAAGATCGAGGGCCTGAAGCGTTACCCGGCCAGCATCATCACCAACCTGAACCAGATCCGCCCTGGCGACGAGTACAGCGAAGCCACGCTGCAGGCGCTCCAGGGCCGCCTGCAGGAAACCGGCTACTTCAGCGGCGTGGAAGTCAGCGCCGACATGTCGTCGGTGCTGAACGAGCAGATCGGCGACCTGAATCAGGGCCAGGGTCCGCAACAGGCGGCGCCGACCGGTCCGGCCACGCTGCCGGTGCTGGTGCGCGTGACCGAAAACAAGCGCAAGAATTTGTCGCTCGGCGTCGGCTTCTCGACCAATACCGGCGCCCGCACCCAGGCCAACTACGACGATCTGTACGTGTTCGGCAAGCGCATGAAGTCCAGCGTGCTGTACGAACAGAAGCGCCAGAGCGCGCGCACCGATTTCTATTGGCCGACCACCTCCAACGGCTACAGCAACAGCCTGGGCGGCGGTTTCAAGCGCGAAGACCTGGAAGGCCAGATCACCCGCACCACCGACGTCACGGCCAAGCGCGCCTGGGGTTCTCCCACGCTCGAGCGCAGCCTGACGCTGGCGGCGCTGACCGAACAGGTCACCATCGACGACCTGCCCTCGACGCGCGTGAAAAGCCTGCCGCTGACCTTTTCGATCACCAAGCGCAGCCTGGACAGCCTGGTGCAGCCGACCCGCGGCTACGTCGCCAACGCCCAGCTGGGCGGCGCCCTGCTCCCGGTCCTGACCGACGAAAAATTCCTGCGCCTGTACCTGCATGGCGTCGGCTACAAGCCGCTGGGGCCATCCGGCACCCTGATCGTGCGCGGCGAATTCGGCGCGGTCGGCTCCGGCAACAAGGATGGCGTGCCGTCCACCTTCCTGTTCCGCGCCGGCGGCGACCAGTCGGTGCGCGGCTATGCCTACCAGGAGCTGGGCGTGCCGGTCGGCAGCGCCATCACCGGCGCCCGCTACCTGTTCACCGCCAGCGCCGAATACGACTGGTGGTTCAAGCCGCCGTATGGCGCCGCCATCTTCTACGACACCGGTAACGCCGCCGACAACTTCAGCGACCTGAAACCGAAGGTCGGCTACGGCGTGGGCGCACGCTGGCGCAGCCCGGTCGGCCCGCTGGCGGTCGACGTCGCCTATGGCAAGGCGGTCAAGAAGGTCCGCCTGCACTTCTCTCTTGGATTCACTTTCTGATGAACGCCGAAAACAACACCCCGGACACACCCGGCAACACGCAGGACCAGGCGCCCGCACCAAGGCGGCGCTGGCCGCGCCGGGTCGCCGTCGGCGTCGCCGTCACCGGCGTCCTGCTGGGCGGCGCCGTCTGGTACCTGGGCCGCGAGACCACGCTGCAGATGATTGCCCAGCGCGTCGCCAACGCCAGCGGCGGCAAGCTGACCCTGACCGGCGTCACCGGCTCGCTGTACGGCCACATGCACATCGGCCACGTGGTGTTCCGCACCGAGACCTCGGTCCTCACCGGCGACAACATCGACATTGACTGGAAGCCCTGGCAATACCTGTCGCGCGGCGTCGAGATCAACAAGCTGTACGCCCAGTCGCTGCGCATGGAAACGCTGAAGGAGTCGGACGAACCGAGCACCATGCCCGAGCGCCTGGCGCCGCCCTTCAAGGTGGCGGTGGACGATGCGCGCCTGGCCCGGCTGGTGATGGTGAACAAGGGCGTCGAGACACCGATCGAGAACATCCGCGCCGGCCTGCATGGCGACAAGCAGCAATGGAAGCTGGACTACGCCAGCGCGGCCACGCCCTGGGGGCAAGTGGCAGCCAGCGGCACCATCGCCAACAGCAAACCGTATAAACTGAATGCCGACGCCAGCCTCAGTCAGGACAAGTCACAGCCGGGCTCCGTGGGCGCACAGCTGAAACTGCACGCCGGCGGCGACCTGCAGCGCACCGTGCTGGATGCCAGCGGCCAGGCCGCGCGCGCCCAGGGCACGGCCAACCTGGTCTTGTCGCCCTTCGCCGAGATTCCGCTGCAAGCCCTGACGCTGAATGCGCGCAATATCGACCCCGGCTTCTTCAACCCCGCGCTGCCGACCGCCGACCTGAACCTGGCGGTATCGGCCCGCCTCGACCCCAACCGCAACGTCGCCGGCTCGGTCAACCTCACCAACGACGGCCCGCAAGGCACCATCGACCAGCAGCGCCTGCCGCTGCGCGCGATGCGCGGCCAGCTGGGCGGCAACCTGTCCGCGCTGCAGATCAGCGACGTGCTGCTCGACCTCGGCGGCGCCGGCCGCTTCACGGGCAGCGGCGGCGTGCAACGCGGGGCCGACGAAAAAGGCATCGGCACCGCGCAGTTCACGCTGCATACCGACCGCATCGACCTCAAGCAGATCCACTCCAGCATGAAGCCGACGGCGATTGCCGGCGACCTGAAGATTGCCAACCAGCAGGATACGCAAACGCTGAACGTCAACCTGAGCGACGCCGGCCTGCGCCTGGTGGCCGAAGCCGCCCTGCAGAACAACGAACTGAGCGTGCGCCAGGCGCGCCTGTCGGCCGGGAAGGGCAGCGTCGGCGTGACCGGCAACGCCAACCTGCTGGATAAAAAGCCGTTCAAGGTCAATGCGATTGCGAGCCACCTCGATCCGGCCGCCTTTGGCGATTTCCCGAAGGCCGACATCAATGCCGAGATCAACGCCGCCGGCGCCCTGGCGCCGCAATGGCAGGTCGCGCTCGACTTCGCGCTGCGTCCGAGCCGCCTGTTCGACCAGGCCCTGAGCGGGCGCGGCAAGCTGGCCGCCGACGGCAGCGCGCCGGGCGGCGCCCACGTGCACGACGTCAACGCCACGCTGGCCCTGGGTCAGAACGCGGTCGACCTGCGCGGTGCCTTCGGCAAGCCCGGAGAAACGCTGGCCTGGCGCGTCGACGGCAAGCAGCTGAATGCCGCGCGCGCCGATTTGTACGGTTCCCTGCTGGCCAGCGGGGTCGTCAGCGGCACGATGGCGGCGCCGCGCACCACCTTCGACGTCGATGCCCGCAGCCTGGGCTGGGTGGCGCGCGAACGCAAGAACAACAATGGCACGCTGCGCGCCACCGGCGAAGCCTGGCTGGCCGGTCCGGCCGACGCGCGCGTGGTCGAAGTCCGGGCCAAGGGCGGCATGCAGCGCCTGAACCCGGCCGCCTTCGGCGCGCCGCTGGCCGGCAGCATCAGCGGCAGCTTCGATGCCAGCGGCCGCACCGGTGCGGCGATGGGCGGCTCGCTCAACCTCGACATCCTGCGCGAATCGACGCTGTCGAATTCGCCGCTGTGGGGCTATGCCAAGCTCAGCGCCGACAAGCGCCACGTGTCGAACGCGGATGTCGACCTGCACCTCGGTGCCAACGTGGTCGCGGCGAAAGGCGCTTTCGGTTCCGGCAAGGATACGCTGAACTGGCGCATCGACGCGCCCCAGCTGGGCGCGATCGGTCCGGATTTCGGCGGCAGCCTGCGCGGCTCGGGCACCCTGTCCGGCACCATGGACACGCCGTCGCTCAGCACCGCGCTCGAAGGCCAGAACATCCGCCTGATGGGCACCCAGAACCTGCGCAGCCTGCGCGCGACGGCGAATCTCGGCGCCGGCCGCGGCGCCGCCGATCCGCTCGCGCTCGACGTGCAAGTGACGGATTACTCGAGCGGCGAGACGCGGGTAGCGGCGGCCAGCCTGCAGTCGACCGGCACGCGCGGTGCGCATACCCTGTCGGCCGCGGCGCGCGGCGAAGGCTTCGACGCCGCGGTGGCCGTGCGCGGTGGCCTCAGCCTGGATGCGAAGAACAGCAGCACCTGGGCCGGTACCCTGCAGACCCTGCAGAACCGCGGCCGCTATGCCTTCACGCTGGCGGCGCCGACGCCGATCCGCATCGCTTCGCCGGCCGGCGCCGGCATCGCCGGCCTGGCGCGTCCCGAGCAGGTGGCCTTCAATGGCGCGGTGGTGAAGCTGCCGGCCGGTGCCATCACCGTGGAATCCTTGTCCAAGGTCGGCCCGCGCTGGAGCTCGCGCGGCAGCGCCACCGGGGTGCCGGTGAATTACCTGACCCAGGCCTCGGACGCGGTGCGCCAGAACCTGCGCGGCGACCTGACGCTGGGCGCACAGTGGGCGCTCGACCTGCAGGTGCCGGATGCCGGCAAGACGGCGGCGGGCGCGGTGCCGGCCCTGAACGGCAACCTGCACGTGTTCCGCGAAAAGGGCGACCTGATCGCCGGCGAGACCGCGCCGGTGGTGCTCGGCCTGCGCCAGCTCGACCTGCGCACCGACGTGGTGGGCGGCGCGCTGCGCGCCCAGCTGGCGCTGGACGGCGCCCGCATCGGCAATGCGCGCGTGGACGCCACCGCCCAGATGATCCGCGGCCGCATCGACAACGACAGCCCGCTCAAGCTGACCGCCAACGCCAGCCTCGGCTCGCTGGCCTGGGTGGCGCCGCTGCTCGGCCAGCCCGGACTGGAACTGGACGGCGCCCTGAACCTGGCCGTGAACGGCGCGGGGACTGTCGGCCTGCCCACGCTGAACGGCACCATCAACGGCGACAACATGGCGGCGCGCTGGCCCGACCAGGGCCTGCGCCTGCGGAATGGTCAACTGCGTGCGGTACTGGCCGGCGACCAGCTGCAGCTGCAGCGCCTGAGCTTCGAAGGCGCCAGCGGCCGCGCCACCGCCGACGGCAACGTGCGCTTTGCCGGCGGCGAGGCGACCATGAACCTGAAACTGGTGGCGGATAAACTGGAAGCGCTGTCGCGTCCGGACCGCACCCTGATCGTGAGCGGCCAGGCCAGCGTGGTGCGCGACGCCAGCCGCTTCGCGGTCGAAGGCAAGTTCAAGGCCGACCGCGCGCTGATCGAACTGGCGCCGGTGGACCGCCCGACCATTTCGGACGACGTGATCGTGCTGGGTCGCGGCACCGGCAAGGACAACGCCAAGCCGGCGCCCAAGACCAAGGCGGTGCCGCTGACGATCGACCTGACGGCCGACCTGGGCGACGACTTCCACCTGCGCGGCATGGGCGCCGACGCCTACCTGGCCGGCGCGGTGCAGGTGCGCATGGTGGGCGACCGTCCGCCGCGCATCAACGGCAGCGTGCACACCGTCAGCGGCACCTACGCCGCCTACGGCCAGCGTTTGAGTATCGAGCGCGGCGTGGTCAGCTTCAGCGGCGCCTACGACAACCCCGCCATCGACATCCTGGCGGTGCGCACCCGGCCCGACGGCGAGCAGCTCAGCGAAACCAACGTCGAAGCCGGCGTGCAGGTGCGCGGCTCGGCGCTGGCGCCGGTGGCCAAGCTGGTCTCGACCCCGAACGTGCCGGACAGCGAAAAACTGTCCTGGCTGGTGCTCGGCCACGGCATGGAAGGCGCCACCGGCAACGAAGCCGACGTCCTGAGCGCCGCCGCCGGCGCCCTGCTCGGCGGCAAGGGTGGCACCGGCGGCATCCAGAGCAAGATCGCCAATTCCCTCGGCCTGGACGAACTGGGTGTGCGCCAGGGCGCCGGCGAAGCGGCGGGCCTGGAAAACACCGTGGTCACGGTGGGCAAGCGCATCTCCTCGCGCCTCTACCTGGGCTTCGAACAGGGCGCGGGCACGGCCAGCAGCCTGGTGCGGCTGCGCTACAAGATCAATCCGCGGATTACCCTGCAGTTGCAGACGGGGACGAATACGGCGCTGGATGTGCTTTATTCTTGGGCGTTTGATTGATTAGCTAGCTGCTAAACGTCGCACCTGCGAAGGCAGGGGCGACGGTTTAAAGGCCAACGATGCATCAGGCCGGGAAGTAACGCTCACTATCCACTTCCTCCAGCAACCCATCCCCACGCGGCGCCCACCCCAGCACCTCGCGCGTCCACGCACTCGACCCCGGCGCATCCATCCCCGCAAACATGGCAAACCACCCGAAATGGGCCGCAGCCTCCTGCGCAGGCATGCCCACCACCGGCACCCCCAGCCGCCGTCCGATCAGCGCCGCAATCTCGCGGAACGCCACGCCCTCCTCCGCAACCGCGTGATAACGCTCGCCACGCGCTCCGCGCTCCAGCGCCAGCCGGAACAGCCGCGCCGCGTCCAGGCGCTGCACCGCCGGCCAGCGGTTGGCCCCGTCGCCGATATAGGCCGACACACCCTTCGCGCGCGCCAGGTCGATCAGCATCGGCACGAAGCCACGGTCGCCCGCGCCGTGCACCGAGGGCGCCAGGCGCACCACCGAAGCGTGCACGCCGGCTTGCGCCAGCACCATCGCGGCCGCCTCCGAGGCGCGCGGGTAAGCCGGGCCGACCGGCGGCGCGCGGTCGGCTTCCAGCGCCAGGCGGCCCGGTGCCAGCCCGGCCAGACCGGCGGTGACGACCAGCGGCCGGACCGACCCGGCGAGCGCCGCGCCGAGCGTCTCGATCGCCAGCCGGTCCTGTTCGCAACAGGCGGCGAAGTTGGCAAAATCGTGGATGAAGGCGGTGTGGATCACGCCGTCGGCCTGGGCCGCACCGCTGTGCAGGCTGTCCAGGTCGTGCAGCGATCCTTGGTGGACCCCGGCGCCGGCCGCGGCCAGTGCCGCGGCGCCGGCCGCGGAGCGGGCTAGGCCCAGCACCTCATGGCCGGCGGCGAGCAGGTCCTGCACGACGGCCGCGCCGACAAAGCCGGTGGCACCGGTAACGAAAACACGCATGTCTTTCTCCTGATGGTTGTGATTTCACTTACTATCGCGCCGGCACCCATCGGGGTAAAGTGGTGGGAATATACTGGTATGAGGACTAACAGGATGGCCCTGGGCGACTATCTGAAGGACCGGCGCGCGCACATCGACGCGGCCTCGCTCGGCTATCCTGCCACGCGCCGGCGCACGCCCGGGTTGCGGCGCGAGGAGGTGGCGCAGCGCGCCAACATCAGCGCCACCTGGTACACCTGGTTGGAGCAGGGCCGCGGCGGCGCGCCTTCGGGCGAGGTGCTGGAGCGCATCGCCGCCGCACTCCTCCTCACCGGGGTGGAGCGCGAACACCTGTTCCTGCTGGGCCTCGGCCGCCCGCCCGAAGCGCGCTTCCCGCCGCAAGCCGGCCTGTCGCCGCGCATCCAGCGCGTGCTCGATGCCCTGCCGGCCAGCCCGGCTTTCGTCAAGACCCTCAGTTGGGACCTGGTCGGCTGGAACCGCGCCGCCGCCGCCGTGTTCGGCTACGACCATGCTCCGGCCACGCAGCGCAATATCCTGCGCCGCATCTTCCTCGACCCGCACAAGCGCCGCATGCAGCTGGACTGGGAGGGCGTGGCACGCTTCGTGGTGGCCGCCTTTCGCGCCGACCTCGCGCGCGCCGGCGCCGGCTCGCAGGCCGAGGCGCTGGCCGGCGAGTTGTGCGGCCAGAGCCCGGAATTCGCGGCCCTGTGGCAAGAGCAGGACGTGCGCTCCTTTGGCGAAGGCACCAAGCAGCTGCATCATCCGGTGGCCGGCTTGCTGGCCATGGAATACTCGTCGTTCGCGGTGGATGGCCGGCCCGATCTGGGGATGGTGATCTACAACCCGGTGACGCCCGACGATGCGGACAAGGTGCGTGCGCTGGTGGCCTCCGCCGCGGCTACGGAACCATGATGCAGAAGCGTTTCTTTCAAAAGCAGTCGATTGGATTTGCCGCCCTCGCCTCGGCACGCGACTGGGCCATTGTGATTGGCATGATTCTCGGTATCCTGGCTTTGAGAGAAGCCGCCCTGCTGCGCTCACTGATGGACAAGGATCTACTGCGCTCCGTGTTCATCGGCGCATGCGCCGGCATGCTGCCGTCGATCCTGATCTGTCTGCCGGTGCACGGGACTGTCGACAGCCTGTCACGCGATGCGCTCCAGGCCTTCCTGAAATCGAGGAAATTCATTCGCCGCTTCGAACGGGATGGCACCCAGTTCTATATCTATGACGCGCCGGCATGGATGCGCTGGGACTCGAATCGCGTCACGCTCAAGCCGCTGGCGAATGGACAGTTGCAGGTATCCATGCCGTATTACTGTTATCGCGTTTTGAAGCGATGGAGCTGAGGTCGGGCGACGGCTGAACGTCGCCGCCATTGTGCGGCAGCCCGTCTTGCCGGGCTGCCGCGTGGGTCCGTCCCGGATTTACGGCCAGACCGCGTCGCTCCAGTCGCGCCATACCTTGATGCGCGCCGGGTCGGCGCCGATGCGCGCCGCCTGCCACAGGCCGTACTGCTCCACCTGCTCGGTGGTGGTCTGGTACAGCGCGTTCGACACCATGAAGCGCGAACCGTCCGCATTGCTGCCGAGCGGCGTGCGCGCCTGGTCCAGGCAGAAGCGGAAGCCCGAGATGTTTTCCGGCTCGCCGAGGTCGGTGTTGGCCGGGTCGCAGCGGCGCCAGGCGGTGGCCGGATAGCCGGCATACAGGGACGTGAACTGATCGATCGCCCCGTTGATCACCTTCAGGTAGAGGCCGGCCTGGGCATCGTCGAGGAAATGGTATTTCGACGGGTTGACGCCGTCGCGGTTGGCGCTGTCCAGGAAGTTGGTCACCGTCAGGTGCTTGACCACCTGCGCGCGGCCATAGCGGCCGATGTTATTCGGCAGGAAGGGCTCGTTCGGATCCCACAGCGGCAAGTCGTTGGCCACGTACTGGGCCGACTTGATGCGCGCCTGCAGCAGGCGCACGTAATGGCTGGCCTGGGCCGCGCGCGACTGCGGCGTGGCATCGCCGACGCGCTGGGCGATGTAGTCGTCGAAGGCGGTCAGATACGGCCAGTCCATCGGGAAGTTCACCCAGCCGCTCTGGCCGCCGGGGTTGACCGTCATCTGCAGCTGGTACCACTGGTTGCTGCGGTAGTAGGACCCGACGATGTTGTCGGCTTCCCAGGCCGTCACCCACTCGCGCGTGATGCGTCCGGACGCATCCTTGTCTTCCTGGTACACCATGTGCGGCGCCAGGAAGAACATGCTGACGGTATTGAAGGGCCAGCCGTGCGCCTCGCCACGCCCTTTCCAGGCGCCTGTGGCCGGGTCCTTGTCGCCGATGAACCAGGTCTGGTTGCCTTCGAGCGCGTACTTCTGCACGATCTCCCACTGCTTCACGGTATTCCAGTGCAGCCAGCTGGCGACGGCGCGTTCGATGAAGGCGTTGGTGGTGAAGGCACCCGGCTTGCCGGCGGCGACGGTGGCGGCCGAGGCCAGTGCCTGCAGGCGCGCGCCGCCGACCTGGGCGCCCATCTGCACGCCATTGCCGATGTGGTTGCCGCGCCCGCCGCCGATGAAGCTGTAGCCTTCCCAGCCCGACTGCGTGAACATGGCCATGATCTGGGCGCGCTGGTCCGGCGTCAGGTGGCTCCAGTCGCCGGCCTTGCCGTTGGGGTTGCGGTTGGCGTCCAGCCAGGCGAGCAGGCTCTGGTAATAACCGTTGGGGTTCTTGCGGTCGCCGTTGTCGAACCTGGCGCCGTTCGCGAAGCCGCTGCCGTCGGCCTGTGTCGGCCACACGTCGAGCGGATGGTTGGTCGGCAGCCAGGCGTTCCAGTCCGGGAACTGCAGCGCCACCGGGATCTCGCGCGCATTCATGGTCGCGTGCGGATTCATGACCTGGTCGACCTCGGCCTGGCTCAGCTTGGTCGCACTATCGGCCGGCTTGCCGAACAGCGCATTCAGCGCCTGCACCGGCGTCGCCAGCACGGCCTCCAGCCCGGCGCCGCCGGCCCAGCCGGCCGGATTCGCATCCAGGCCAGGCCCCGGCTGGTAAGGCGGGTTCCATGGCCGCGCATTGGCCGCATACGGTACCGACGCCAGCGAGCTGCGGATGAAGGCGGCGATCTTCTTGCCCTGGCTTTCGCTCAAGCCGTGGAAGCGGCTGCGCTGCACGATCGCATTGTTCGAGTAATTGAAGTACTGGAGGTCGCGCGCGTCCTCCGCGTGGCAGGAGGCGCAGGCCGCCTGCAGCTTGCGCGGCACGATGCTCGACTTGGCGATCGTCCCCTGCGCATACCACAGCGCCTTGCCGGCGGCGACGTCGCTGGCCGAAGCGGTGGTGCTGCGCTCGGCAAGGGGATCGGCGCGCTTGACGGTCGTGCTGTCGACCCGCAGTGCGGCGGCATCGCGCAGCTGCACGTCGAGGATGCGGAAGCCGTTCGACTCACCATCGGTGCCATTGAAGCGGAACTGGATGCGGTTGGTCTTGGGCAGCGCCACCAGGCGCGCGCGCGTGGCGGCGTCCAGCGTCAGGCTGATGCGGGTGGTGTACAGGCCGCCGTTGATGCCGCCGTGGATGCGTTCGTCGTCGGCCAGGGTGACGGTGGCGTCGGTGATGTCGATCCAGGGGATGTTCGCCGCCTCGGCCGTCGAGGCGCCGCCCAGCACGCGCAGGCTGGCCTTGATTTTGGTTGGCGCACGGCTGGTCGCTTCGAATTCCGGCGCCCCGTAAAAGCCGCAGCGGTGGCACTGGAACCACAGCTGGGTCACCGCCGGCAGTTTGCCGGCATCGAGCGCCAGGCCGGCTTCGGCCACGACCGGCTTGTCCGGCGAACCGTTGCCGAGCACCTCGAGCGGCAGCACCAGCGTGCCCGCAGCCGCACTCGCGGCCGTGATCTCCGCCGCCGTACGCGCCTGGCTGCCGCTGCCTCCCGCGTCCGCGCTGTCGGTGCCGGGTCCGCAAGCCGCCAGGGCGCAGGCGGCGATGGCCAGCAGCGCCCAACGGCCGGCCTGGCGCACATCGGCCAAGGCCGAAGAAGTCCGTTTCATCAAAATCGTTCTCCCGTGGTTGATGAGCCGGCCGATCATAAGGGACGTTCGTGACGCTTTCGCATCGCGGACAAGGTTTTACGTTTCGATGCAAACGAATACAAAAACGTGGTTCGGGAGCCACGCAAGATCATCCGATCGGATGAATGCACGAAGCGCCTGCCGTGCTAGGCGGCGCGCGCGCAGCGGCGCAGGCAGCTCACCGATGGCTGTGCGGCGTTCCAAATCTGGGGTATCGTGCAGGGGCCGCATGGGCGCGGGCCAATCAACGAGGGAGTAGCTGCATGCCGACCAAACGATTCCCTCACCGTACCATGCCGCTCGTGGGCGGCCTGCTGCTCGCGCTCGCGGCGCCGGCCTCCAAGGCATGCTACTCGCCGCCGGCCAGCCAGCTGATCGCGCCTGACGAACAGGTCCACCAGGCGCTGGATGTCGCGCTCGGGCAGGTGATCAGCGCGACACCCTTGAACGCGGAACAAGTGGAATATCGCTTCCTCGTGCTGGACCAGTTGACCGGCCCCGCGCGCAAGGTGTTCACGGTCATTGGCAGCAGCGGGGACCGCCACGGCAAGGACAGCACCTTCAACGGCCATGCGGATTTCGCGTTCTGGGCGCGCGGCGGCGGACGCACGATGAATGGCAGCGACTGCGTCATTCATCCGGATTTCGTGGTGGGCAACAGCTATCTCGTCTTCCTTGGCGCGGCGCCGACCTGGCGCAGTTTCGAGAAGATCGACATGGTCGGCGGCAGCGTCGACCAGGACGACAAATGGCTGGTTTACGTGAAGGACCGGCTGCACCAACGGCAGGAAGCCGATGGACCGGCTGCGACGGCGGACCGTGCCACGGTGCCGGATTACGAGCGAGTCGGGCGCTTCGTCTACGCCTTCCACCGCATCGTGTCGCGCGACAGCCTGGAACGGAAAACCCTGGCCGCACAGCAGGCGCCGACGCCGCTCCTGCTGCGCGCGGGCCAGCTTGCGGATGAATTCGACCACATCGTCAAGGACGGCGCGTCTGTCCCGCAAGCGGAAATCGATGCGACGCTGAACGAGGCGGCCGCCGTGCGCACCGTGCTCGATGCGTGGCAGCAAAGCGGCAAGCCGCTCACGCCTTGAACGTTCGCCGACTCAATGCAAAGTCCGCAACACGCTCGGCTTCGGATCCGTCACCGGCTCGTCATTGAGCGGCGTGCGAATCGGCGGCTGGTGCGGGTCGTGGCCCTCGAACGGGTCGGCAGGCGGCTCGTCGGTGGGCAGCGGATCGGGTGCGCGGTGCGCCTGGATGGCGGCGTGGATCATGGGTTAGTCTCCTGCAAAATGGTGTTGAAACATTACCATGGCCACCGCTTGGGCGACGCCCGCCTGCATTACAATGGCGGATTCGACTGAAAGGATTCGCATGCTGCCCACACCCGTCGTTGCCGCCGTGGTCGCCCCGCTCGTGCTGTGGCGGATGTACAGCCGCCTGAAACGGCTGACCAGCCGCCAGTTGTCGAAGACCTGGCGCCACCGTACCAGCCTGGTGTTTTTCCCGCTGCTGGTGCTGGCCCTGGGTGCGGGCGCCGTCGCCACCGGCCCGCTCACGCTGGCGGCGCTGGCCGCCGGCCTGCCGCTGGGCCTGGTGCTGGGCCGCATCGCCATCGCCCGGACGCGCTTCGAACAGGTGGGTGGCGAATTCTATTTCACGCCGCACGCGCCGATCGGCATGCTCATCGGCCTGCTGTTCATCGGCCGCATGGCCTATCGGGCCTATGAATACTACACACTGGGCACGCTGCAGCACCACGAATTCGTGACCAGTCCGCTGACCCTGTTCATCTTCGGCCTGCTGGCCGGCTATTACATGACCTACGCCCACGGCTTGCTGGCCTGGCGCCGCAAGACCGTTCCCGCCGCATTTCCACTGAATCCGCAATGAGCCTGACTACCCTCGCCCTGATCGCCCTCGTTCCATTTTTGATCTGGCGCATCTATTCGCGCCTGAAAAACCAGATGACGCGCCAGCGTTCCATCCTGTCGCGCCATTACACCGGCCTGTTCGTGTTCAGCGTGATGATCCTGATCCCCGCATCGGAGCTGGCCGACCGTCCCTTCCAGCTGGCGGCGCTGGCCGCCGGCGCCATCGCCGGCATCGCCCTCGGCAGCTACGGACTGCGCCGCACCCGCTTCGAAGACACGCCGGAAGGCTATTTCTTTACGGTGCCGCAACGCATGGGCGTGCTGGTGGCGATGCTGCTGGTGGCGCGCGTGATCTACCTCGGCATCGAGATCTACATGAACCAGGGCAGCAGCCAGCCGAATCCGCGCTTCACCGACAGCCCGCTGACCATGGTCTGCCTGGGCGTGACGGCTGCCTACTTCGCTACCTTCTCGGCGCACCTGATGCGCTGGCGCAAACAGAAGCGCAAGGAAATCGGCGACATCTGACGCTGCTCAAGGCGCACCCGGCGCCATGCGGCGGTGCTTGTCCCACTCCAATACCCCCAGCCGCGCACTGCGGAGAATTGTCGAATAATCAACCGACCATTCTCCGGAGCTCGCAATGGTTTTCGCCCACCTCGCCAGGCATTGGCACGCCCGGCGCCATTATCCGCTCGGCTCCTGGCTCGCCTGCGTCGCGCGCAGCCTGCGCGTGCTGCTGTTCCCGCGGGCGCACGCGCGGCTGCTGGCCATGGACATCTATGGCCAGTACCTGACCCGGGTCCACGATGACGTGTTCCACCACCTCAGCCATCGTCATTACCTGGCCAAGGGCCTGTCGCTGCGCGAACGGGTGCGCTGCGTGCTCACGCATTACCGCTTCGAGGACGCGACCTTCGACGCCGCCTACAAGCAGGCGGTCTACCGCGATGGCGGCCTGGTGCTGTGGCAGCATGCGGCAGATGGCGCCCACGTCGCCGTCAAGCTGGAGATGGCGCAGCGCCTGAACGCCGAAGGCGACCTGACCCTGACCCTGCTGGCCGACGGCAAGCGCGTGCACCGCCTGTCGTTCAGCTGGATCGACGAGCGCTTCAGCGGCAGTCCCGGCGCCGGCCTGCCCGCCATCCTGCCCTTCGTCGCGCGCAACCAGGGCCACCGCGCCGATGCGCCCGATGCCATCGAGGCCATCGACGCATTCAGGCGCGCCTTCCCGGACAACTCGCCGCTGGTCAAGACGCCCGGCTTCTTCTGCTTCGCCGCCCTGCAGGGCATCGCGCAGGCGCTCGGCATGGACCAGGTGGTGGCCGTCAAGTCGGGCTGGCAGTGCGCCTGTACCCGCGCCGACGCAGCCCGCTTCGCCACCGTCTACGACGGCTTCTGGCAGGTGCTGGGCGGGGTCGACCTGCCCGGCTGCGGCATGCGCATCGACCTGCCCTTCTACATGAAGCCACTGTCCGAAGTGCCGTCCAAGCACCGCAAGCGCGCCGCCCTGCGGCGCGCCCACTGGTGCGCCATCGCCGAGGCGGCGCGCCTGGCCGTGCAGCGCCATCTGCGGCAAGCGAGCGCACTCGCCGGCACGGTCGCGCAGCCGGCGGACCAGGCCGATCCTGCTGCGCCGGCCGGGACTAGCGCACTTCCACCGTCCGTGTCAGCCTGATGTCGGCCGAGGACTCGCCCACCATCAGCGTCAGCGGCGCCGCTTCCACCTCGTAGGCGCCGCGCGCGCTGTTCCAGTAAGCCAGCTGCCGCGCCTTGAGCGGGATGCGCACCGTGCGCGTTTCGCCGGGCCTCAGGCTCACGCGGCGAAAGCCGACCAGCGCCTGGCGCGGGCGCTGCACCTGCGACTTGGGCCAGGCCGCGTACAGCTGCACCACACTGTCGCCTGTCGCCTTGCCGGTGTTGACCACGTCGACGTCGACATTCATGGCGCCGTCGCGTGCCAGCGCCGGGCCGTCGAGGCGCAGCTTGGCGTACTTGAAGCTGGTATAGCTCAGCCCATGTCCGAAGGCGAACAGCGGTTTGTCTTTCGCGTACATATAAGTGCGGCCGTGGCGGATGTCGTAATCCATCATCGGCGGCAGCTGGTCCATCGACGCCGGCCAGGTGGTGGTCAGCTTGCCGCCCGGGTTGTAGTCGCCAAACAGCACCTGGGCCAGTGCGCTGCCCTGGTCCTGGGACGAATGCGCCATCTGCAGGATCGCCGGCACGTGCTGCTTGGACCAGCCGATGGTGTAGGGGAAGCTGGACACCAGCACCATCACCGTCTTGGGGTTCGCGGCCAGCACCTGTTTCACCAGGGTTTCCTGGGCCAGCGCCAGGGTTTCGCGGTCGCGCCCTTCGCGGCCGTCGCCCGGGTCGGCGCAGGGCTTGGTGCCGGCGTCGGTCCATTCCTTGCCCATGTTGGGCCCACAGGTCGGGTCGTTGCCGACCACGACCACCGCCACATCCGATGCGCGCGCCGCCCGTTCCGCGGCGCCGCCGGCATTGTCCGGCGCATAGTTCACGCGCACGTCCGGGCCGAGCGCGGCGCGGATGCCGTCCAGGACCGTGACCTTGTACGGCGGGATGCCGCCATACCAGTCCCAATGCACGCTGTCGGCATGCGGGCCGATCACGGCGATGCTCTTGATGGCGCGCTTCGACAGCGGCAGCGCCTGGCGCTCGTTCTTCATCAGCACGATCGACTCCAGCGCCATCTGCAGCGACACCGCCTTGTGCGCTGCACCGTCCCAGGGTGCGGGACCGTCCTTGATCGCGGCATACGGGTTGGCGTCTAGCGGGTCGATCAGCCCCAGCTTGAGCGTGACGCGGAACTTGCGCGTGAGCGCCGTATCGAGGTCGGCCTGGGTCACCGTCCCGTCCTTCATCGCCGCGTGCAGCTCGTCCTTGTAGGTGTCGAGGTATTGGTTGATGCCGGCCTTCAGGCCGGCCACCGCGGCTTCTTTCTGGCTCGGATACCGTTTATACAGTTTGACCAGGTTGCCGATGGCGCCGCCGTCGCTGGACACCACGTCCGCGCCCCACTGCTTGATTAAGAGGCTGTTCAGCAGCGGGTGCACGCCCATCGGCGTGCCGTTCCAGGCGTTGTAGGACGCCATCACGCCGCGTGCCCCGCCTTCCTCGAAGCCCATGCGGAAGGGCACCGCATAGTATTCCCGGAAAAGGCGCTCGTCGAAGTCCGAGGAGGAGTTGCCGCGCCCGTTCTCGTTGCTGTTGGCGAGGAAGTGCTTGAGCAGCGCGGCGCCGCGCCAGTACCTGGGATCGTCGCCCTGGATGCCCTGGGCGAAGGACGCCGCCATGGTCCCGGCCAGGAACGGGTCCTCGCTATAAACCTCTTCGCTGCGGCCCCAGCGCGGATCGCGCGCCAGGTCGGCCTGCGGCCCCCACTGCATCAGCATCGGCTGCGGGACCGGCTTGCGGTAGGCAGCGCTCTGGGTGATATAGCGCGCCTCGGTCGATTGCACCGCGCCGGCCTGGCGCACCAGCGCCGGATCCCAACTTGCGCCCATGCCCGGCGGCTGCGGGAACTGGGTGGTGGTGATGCGCGCCTTCTGGTGTTCCTGATCGCCACGGCGCACGATGCCGTGGATGCCTTCGGTGCTGCCGAAGCTGGGAATGCCCAGGCGCGGCACGCCGGAATCGGTCGAGAGCGCGTCGATCTTCTCGTCGACCGTCATCAGCGACAGGATGCTGGCGATGCGCGCCTCCGGCGCCAGCCTGGTGTCCTGGAAGGGATAGTTCGCGGCGGCCGCCTGGCCGGCGAAGATCGCCGCCGCCAGGGCCAGCGCGCGGATCGGGATATCAAGGGTGGTCGGCATGGTGTCGTCTCCTCTTTTATGTGCCTGAGAAATTGGTATAACATGATTTATACACAAAAACGGTTAGCGCAAACATAGAAACCGTTCCATCACAACGAGGAGACCCATGAACAAGACCACCTTCATCGCCCTGCCCTTGCTGGCGCTGGGCGCCGCCGGCCTGTCCGCCCCCGCCCACGCTGCCGCACCAGGCTTTGCCCGCGTCTTCAGCGACCACGCGGTGCTGCAGCGCGACCAGCCGATCACCATCTGGGGCACGGCCGACGCGGGACGCGCGCTGACGCTGTCGCTGAGCGGCGGTGGCATCGCTTCCCGCGTCAGCGGCAAGGCCGGCCCCGACGGCAAGTGGCGTTTGCAGCTGCCCAAGCTGCCCACCGGCGGCCCCTACACCCTCAGCGTGAGCGCGGGAGGCGGTTCGGCCAGCCTGCAGGACATCATGGTCGGCGACGTGTATTTGTGTTCCGGCCAGTCGAACATGGAATTCGCGGTGCGCGCCTCCACCAATGCCTGGTGCAACACCAACGCGGCGGGCAACGACAGATTGCGCTTCCTGAACGTCGAAAAACACAGCGCCCTGCTGCCGCAGGATGAACTCAAGCAGCCGGCGGCCTGGAAGGTGGCGGCGCCGGACACCATCGGCGACGCCTCCGCTGTGTGCTACTACATGGCGCGCACGCTGCAGCAGCGCCACGGGGTGCCGGTCGGCCTGATCAACGCCAGCTGGGGCGGCACCACGATCCAGGGCTGGATCGGCGGCGCCTCCCTGCGCGGACTGACAACCTATACCGCCGGCGTCGACGCGGTCAAACAGCTGGCGATCAACCCGGCGCGCGCGATGAAGAACGAAGAACAGCGTGTCGAAGCCTGGTGGGATGCCCACGATCCGGCGGCCGGCGCGCAGCGCGCCTGGAAAGCCCCGGGCTTCGACGACGCGGACTGGCCCACGCTCACGCCCACCGGTTCCTGGAAGGACAGCGGCATCGCCGCCTTCAGGGACTTCGACGGCGTCGCCTGGTTCCGCACCACGGTCGACCTGACCGAGGCCCAGGCGAAGAGCGCCAACGCCCTGCAGCTCGGTCCCGTCGAAACCTACGACAGCACCTGGGTCAACGGCGTGCGCGTGGGCGGCGGCGCTACCGGCTGGATGTGGCGCGACTACCCGGTACCGCAAGGCGTGTTCAAGGCCGGCCGCAACGTGGTCGCCCTGCGCGTGCTGAGCGGCGGCCAGGCCGGCGGCCTCACCGGCCAGCCGGCCACCCGCGGCGTGCGCACCGCCGACGGCCAGCTGATTCCACTGGCGGCCGCATGGAAGTACCGCCTCGGCACGCCCTTGAAGGGGCAGACCGTGGCGCCGTCACCCTGGGACGTGCCGACCAGCTTCACCACCCTGTACAACGGCATGCTCGCCCCGCTGGCGGGCTACAAATTCAAGCTGGCCGCCTGGTACCAGGGCGAATCCAACACCGGCGCACCCGGCGAATACCGCGAGCTGCTGGCCCTCATGATGCGCGACTGGCGCCGTCACTTCGGCCAGCCCGAACTGCCCTTCCTCGTCGTGCAGCTGCCGGGCTACGGCGCGGCTGCGAAGACCCCGGGACACTCCGGCTGGGCCGAGCTGCGCGAAGCCGAGGCGCAGGCGGTGCAGGCGGACGCGCATGCGGCGCTGGCGGTCACGCTGGACGTCGGCGACCGCTTCGACATCCACCCGACCCAGAAGACCGTCGTCGGCGAGCGCCTGGCGCGGGCGGCGCGGGCACTGGCCTACGGCGAGGCGGTGACGCCCGGCGGCCCGGAAGCCGCCGCCGCCACGCATGAGGGCGGCGACATCGTGATCGCCTTCAAGAACACCAACGGCGGCCTGGCTACCTATTCGTCCGACAAGGCAATCGGCTTCGAGGTCTGCACGGGCGAGGTCTGCAAGTACGCCGACGCCAGCGTGGCCGGCGACCGCGTCATCCTGAAAGGCGCCTACGCCCCCGGCGTCACGCGTGTGCGCTATGCCTGGGCCGACACGCCCTTCATCAACCTGTTCGGCGCGGACGATCTGCCGGCAGCGCCGTTCCGGATGGAGCTCAAGTAGGCATATACTCTGCCATCACCAACCGGAGACGACATGACCTTGAACCGCCGCGGCTTCCTGGGCGCGCTGCCCATCGTGGGACTGGCCGCGGTGCCGGCCCGCGCCCAGTACGGTGGGCAGGCCGCCGCCACCGTCACCGACGACGATACCCTGGTGCTGCTGTCCGGCGACAGCCTGCCGCGTTCGCAGGCGGGCGAGCCGGCGCGCCTGCAGGCCCTGCTCGACAAGCATGCCAAGCCGCTCGACAGCTACCTGGCCGGCGGCGCGGTGGCCGAACTGGAAGCGAAGTTCTCGGCCCTGCTGGGCAAGGAAGACACGGTGTTCATGCCGACCGGGACGCTGGCGAATCACATTGCCCTGCGCCTGCTGTGCGGCGAGTCGCGCCATGCGCTGGTACAGCAGGAAAGCCATGTCTATCGCGACGAATCGAACACCGTGACCACCCTCAGCGGCATCAACCTGGTGCCGCTGGCGCCGGGACGCGCCGCGCCCACGCCCGACGAAGTGGCCGCCGCGATCGAGCGTGCCGAAGTGGGTCCGTATCCGATCAAGGTCGGCGCGATCGCCCTGGAAAGCCCGGTGCGGCGCGCGCAAGGTGCGGCACTGACGCCGGCGCTGGTAGCCGACATCGCCAGGCTGGCGCATGCGAAAAACATCCGCCTGCACCTGGACGGCGCGCGGCTGCTCCTGATGAGCGGGATGCCGGGCTTCAGCGTGCAAGGGTATTGCACGCCTTTCGACACGGTGTATGTCTCGCTCTACAAATACCTGGGCGCGCCTTTCGGCGGCGTGCTGTCAGGCTCCAAGCCCTTGATGGCCAAGGCGCGCGAGCTGCGTCACATCTTCGGCGGCACCATCTACCACGGCTGGCAGGCGGCCTTGCCGGCGCTGGATGCGCTGGACGGGGCCGAGAGGCGTTTTGCGGACGTGCGCGCGGCTGGGGAGCGTTTGTTGGCGGGGTTGGAGCGCACGCCGGGGTTCACTGTGGAGCGGGTGGAGCATGGGAGCAACCTGGCTACCGTGCGGATTGCAGCGGGGCGGCTGGAGGGGCTGGCGGGGCGGCTTCAGAAGGCCAATGTGCGGATCGGGAAGGTGAATGAGGGGAAGGTGGTGCTGGGTTTTAATGAGTCGATCTTGCGGCGGGATACGGGGTATTTGTTGAAGGCTTTGGTGGGTTAGGCGCTGATTGAACGCGTGGACGGCATAGCCGACTCGCCGTCCGCGTCCGCCCTACCCGCAACGCGGCGGTTTCGTAGGGTGGGCACCCTGTGCCCACGCGGACGCCAACATATCGCGAGCGTTGGCGTGGGCAGGGGGTGCCCACCCTGCATCATGCCGCCTTCGCGGCGCTGTCTCCCGCCGCCCGTCGCTGCAGCACGAAAATCGGCTGCGCCCACTGCGTGTCCTTCTTCTTCTTGCTGGTGATCAGCGTCAGGTCCGAAGGATCGTAGACGTCGGTGTTGTGGGTCAGCGGCGTCGTCATCAGGTACTGGGCGTCGGTGTTTTTCAGGAACTCGCCGACCAGCTGGATGTTGCGGATGTCCAGGTGGGCGAAGGGTTCGTCGATGAACACGAAGCCGCCCGAGCCTTCTTCCGACTTCAGCAAACCGATCAGGAGCACCAGCGACTTCATCACCTGCTGGCCGCCCGAGGCTTCGCCGTCGTTCATGCCGATCTGGCCCTTGCCGTCGAACTTGAAGCGCACGTGCAGGCCGGCCTGGGCCAGCTGGATGTCGTCGTTTTCCAGGCGCACCGGGTCGACCGCCACCTCGATGTTGGCCAGTTCGCCCAGCTCGCGAATGTTCTTCGAGTAGGTCTTGATCGTGTAGCGCAGGCGTTCGATGTAGGCGCCGCGCGCATTGTCGGTGGCTTCGATGGCGCGGTTGTTCTGGTAGCGGCGCTCCTCGGTTTCGGTCTGGCGCCCGGACAGCTGGTCGTTCAGGCGCGCGTACTGGTCGATCACCGTCGCATCCATTTCCCAGTCGGCGCGCGCCAGCGCATGGTCGAGCGAACCCACGCGCAGCTTCACCTGGTGCACGTTCTGGTGGGTCGCCACCAGGCTTGCCCTCTGCGTTGGATTGCGCCAGCTCTTGGGCACATGGCGCCAGTTGCGGCGCAGCGCCAGCA
>Ga0308160_10000598_pt1 | contig 65417 bp, 60 predicted proteins | sample PhyFR1_FD_201036 | JGI IMG/M metagenome (GOLD analysis project Ga0308160, IMG submission 201036) | Phyllosphere microbial communities from UC Gill Tract Community Farm, Albany, California, United States - DLSLF.R1 | ecosystem: Host-associated > Plants > Phyllosphere > Unclassified | place: USA... | reverse complement strand
GCCAACGGCGCCGCGGTTTGCATTAGGCATGATATGGATGATTTGATTGGCGCTGGGCCGATCAGTGAAAACAGTAAACGGCTGCTATGATAACTGTTTTAGGGCTCGCTACGAAAAACACACATGAACGACTCCGTTTTTACCCACACCCAAGGCCAGTTGCGGGACCTGGCGCAGAGCGTGCTCGCGTTTGCCCGCGAGCGAGGCGCCACCGATGCCGCGGTGGAAATCAGCGAGGGTAGCGGACTGTCGGTATCTGTGCGCCGTGGCAAGATCGAAACCATCGAGCAAAACCGCGACAAGGGCATCGGCGTCACCGTGTACAGCGGCCAGCGCCGCGGCAACGCCAGCACTTCGGACTTTTCGGAAGCCTCGCTGAAGGCCACCGTCCAGGCCGCCTGGGACATCGCGCGCTTCACCGCCGAGGACGATGCCGCCGGCCTGCCCGACGCCGACATGCTGGAAATGAACCCGCGCGATCTGCACCTGTGCTACCCGTGGCAGATCAGCACCGAGCAAGCCGTCGCGCTGGCCCAGCGCTGCGAAAACGCGGCCTTCGAGGTCGACCCGCGCATCAGCAACAGCGAAGGCGCCAGCGTCTACGTCCAGCAATCGCATTTCGTGGCCGCCAACTCGCGCGGCTTCATCGGCGGCTACCCGTTCTCGCGCCACACCATGTCGGTGGCGCCGATCGCCGGCAAGGGCAACCAGATGCAGCGCGACGACTGGTACACCTCGGCGCGCGATCCCAAGAAACTGGCGAATCCGGAAGCCGTGGGCCGCTACGCCGCCGAACGCGCCCTGGCGCGCCTGAACGCGTGCAAGCTCGACACCCGCACCTGCCCGGTGCTGTTCGAGGCGCCGCTGGCCGCCGGCCTGCTGGGCGCCTTCGTGCAGGCGGTATCGGGCGGCTCGCTGTACCGCAAGTCGACCTTCCTCCTCGATACGCTGGGCAAGCCGGTCTTCCCGGACCACATCCAGATCGTCGAGGACCCGCACCTGATCGGCGAAGTCGGCTCCTCGCCCTTCGACGAAGAAGGCGTGCGCACGGTGCGCCGCAAGGTGGTCGAGAACGGCGTGCTGCAGGGTTACTTCCTGTCCTCGTACTCGGCGCGCAAGCTCGGTATGCAGACCACCGGCAACGCCGGCGGCTCGCACAATTTGTCGATCACCTCGGACAACACGGAGCGTGCCGACGACTTCGCGGGCATGCTGCGCAAGATGGGCACCGGCCTGCTGGTCACCGAACTGATGGGGCAGGGCGTGAACTACGTCACCGGCGATTACTCGCGCGGCGCGTCCGGCTACTGGGTCGAGAACGGCGTGATCCAGTACCCGGTCGAGGAAATCACGATCGCCGGCAACATGCGCGAGATGTTCCAGCAGATCGTCGGCGTCGGCAACGACGTGCTGGCGCGCGGGAACAAGTCGATCGGGTCGATCCTGATCGAAAAAATGGTTATCGCGGGCAGCTGAGGGAGACACCGATGAGCAAATTCGTCCGTATCGACAAGGAAAACAACCCGAAGAAGGCGCAGTTGCTGAACCTCGACCTGGTGGCCTCGGTCGAGCTGGCGCCGCAGTCCGACCTGCTCAGCTCCGCCGACGAAAAGCGCGTGTACGCCAGCTGCCTGGCGCACGACAAGACGGTGATCGCCACCGTGCATTTCGACACGCTTGAAGATGCCCACGCCTGGGTGGAGAAGAACCTCGGCGTGCAGCTCTGAGCCGCCGCGCATGGCGGACAACAAGACCCGGCCGACCGGCGCCAGCGTCGACGCCTTCCTCGGCGCCGTGCCGGACGCTGCGCGGCGCGCCGATTGCGAGCGTCTTGTCGGCCTGATGGCGCGGGCGACGGGCGAGCCTGCTGCGATGTGGGGCGACAGCATCGTCGGCTTCGGCAGCGTGCACTACCGCTACGACAGCGGGCGCGAGGGCGATATGCCGCTAGTCGGTTTTTCGCCGCGCAAGGGTGACCTGAGCCTGTATATCCTGGGCGGCCATGAGGGCGAAGCGGCCCTGCTGGGCAGGCTGGGGCGGCACAAGGCGGGCAAGGCATGCCTGTCTGTGCGAAGGCTGGCGGATATCGATTTCGCGGTGCTGGAAGAATTGGTAACAGGCGCGGTGACCGCCACGCGGCAGCGCCATGGCGGCGCAGCTTGATAATGTACGGTGGGCACTCCGTGCCCACGCGGTTACGGGCGTATCCATTTGGTGTTGGCGGTGACTTGTCGCCCGCTGGCGCCGAACAAAGACGAAACGCGCGCCGGTTTTTCGTTCCTCGCATGCTGTGCGGGCGATACCTTGCAGGACGTGATCCTGTCCGCGCACGTAACCGCGTGGGCACGGCGTGCCCACCGTACGGTTGCTTGCCCTGACGATTCACACGCCACGGGTAAGGCTAACGTGGAAAAGCCTTTTCGGGGTACGCAAGCGGCGTAAGGCTTACGCTGCCGCCTTGCGCCCCCGCTGCAAGGCACGCTCCACGCTGTTCGCCAGTTCCGCCAGCTGGAACGGCTTGCGCAGCACCATGTCTTCCCCGATCACTTCCTCGATGGCGCGCATGTCGGCATAGCCGGTGGCGATCATCATCGGCACGTCCGGCAGGATGACGCGGGCGCGCCGTACCAGTTCGGCGCCGGTCATGCCCGGCATCAGGTAGTCGGTGATGACCAGGTCGGGCCGCGCGCGCTGCAGCTCGTCCAGTCCCGCTTCGCCGCTGGCCGCCTGGGCCACCGTGTGGCCGAGCGCTTCCAGCGACTCGACGATCGACTGGCGCACGTAGTCGTCGTCCTCGACCACCAGGATGCGCGCGCCGCGCTGGCGCGAGGCGGCCACCGAGGGGCGGGCCAGGGCCGGCGCCATGCCGGCGCCGCCGGCTGCGCGCAGCCAGATCTCGACCGTGGTGCCAGCCCCTGGCTTGCTCAGGATGCGCGCCGCGCCGCCCGATTGCTGGGCCATGCCGTACACCTGGCTCAGGCCCAGGCCGGTGCCCTTGCCGACGCCCTTGGTGGTGAAGAAGGGCTCGAACACGCGCGCCATGATCTCCGGCGGCATGCCTTCGCCGCTGTCGGTGACGGCGATGCGCACGTAATCGCCGGCCGGCAGCAGGCCTTCGGGCGGCGTGGCCGGCCCGGCGCGGAACCGCAGCTCGCCGCCGCCCGGCATGGCGTCGCGTGCGTTGATGGCCAGGTTCAACAGCGCCATCTCCATCTGGTTGGTGTCGGCCATCACGGCCGCGCACTCGCCTTCGAGCGCGAAGTCGAGGCGGATGGCGGAACCGAGCGAGGTGGCCACCAGCTCGCGCACGCCCTCGAACAGGGCGCCGACGTCGAGCGGGCGCAGGGCCAGGCTCTGGTCGCGCGAGAAGGCCAGCAGCTGGCTGGTGAGCTTGCCGCCGCGCTGGCAGGCGCGGCGCGCGATCTCGGCACGGTTGCGCGTGAACTCGTCCTGCGATTTCAGCAGGATCAGGTCCATGCTGCCTTGCACCACGTTCAGCAGGTTGTTGAAGTCGTGGGCGATGCCGCCGGTAAGGCGCCCGATCGCCTCCATCTTCTGGAACTGGACCAGGGCCTGCTGCACGCGCTCGCGCTCGATCACCTCGTTGGTCAGGCGGTCGTTGGCCTGGGCCAGGGCGCGCGTGCGCTCCTCGATGCGCACTTCCAGGGTTTCGTTCAGTTCCAGCAGGTCGCCCTGGCTGCGGCGCAGGTTGGCGGCGGTGTGCTCGCGGTCGGCCAGCACGGCGCGCGCCTGGTACTGGCGGCGGCGCGCGCGCAGGGCCGAGCCCACCGCGCTGCGCAGGGTCTGGACGTTGATCGGCCGCTCGAGCAGGATCACGTTGCCCAGTTCCGCCACGCGGGCGCGTGCGCCTTCCGGCGCCGGGCCGATGGCCTTGCCCAGCAAGATTACAAAGGGGAAGTCCGACCAGGGCGGCTGGCGCCCCAGCCAGTCGTGCAGGCGCCCGAGATCGAGACCGGCCAGCGCTTCCTCGGCCACGATGGCTGCGCCGGCGCCGGCCTCGACGCGCTCGACGAAGGCGTCGAAGCCGGCCACGGCCTCGCAGCCGAAGCCGTCGACCGCCAGCACCGACGACATGACCTCGGCATCGCGCCCGCGCGGCGCGAAGACCAGGACCCGCTCTTCGCCGCTGTCAGGAAGTGACATCGCTGGTGGCGGTCATCATCGGCGTGATGCCCCGGTAGGTCGGGAGGCCGGTCAGCACGCCCTCGAAGCCTTCGAGCGGCGCGCCGATGCGCACGCCTTCGTGGCTCAGCTGCAGTTCGTGGATGGTCAGCGCATGGGTCGCGGTGCGGCTCTTGATGACGGTGAGGGCGCGGCGCAGGCGGCCGTTGGCTTCGAAGAAGCGCAGCAGCACGGTGGTGTCGGACAGGTAGCTCAGGTCGACGTCGCTGCGCACCTCACCGATCAGGCCGTGCTGGCCCAGCACCAGCACGGTCGTCACGCCCTGCTGGTTCAGGTAGGACAGCAGTTCGTGCATCTGCAGGGTCAGGTACTGCTCGCCCGGCATCGCCTGCAGGTAGGCGTTCAGGCTGTCGATGACGATGAAGCGCACGCCGTGCTGCTCGACCGCGTCGCGCAGCATCTGGGCGAATTCGCCGGGCGAGAGCTCGGCCGGGTCGATGTGGGTGATGCGCAATTGGCCGCTGTCGGCATACGGGCGCAGGTCCATGCCGAGCGACTTGTTGCGGGCAAAGAAGGTGCCCAGGCCTTCGTCGAACAGGTAGAACGAGGCCTTTTCGCCGCGCTCGAGCGCCGCCAGCAGGCAGCGCACCGAGAGCGTGGTCTTGCCGATGCCGGACGGGCCGACCATCAGGGTGTTCGTGCCGCGCACCAGGCCGCCGCCGAGCAGGGCGTCGAAGCTGTCGGCGCCGGTCGGGCTGATGGCGGGCGTGAAGTCGCGCATGTGCTCGGACGCCACCAGGCGCGGGTACATGAGGATGCCGCCGGTGTCGAGCGCGTAGTCGTGGTAGCCGCCGCGGAAGCGGATGCCGCGCATCTTGACGATGTTCACGCGGCGGCGCTCCTTGCCGAATTCCTTGGCGATCTGCTCCAGGCTGATCACGCCGTGGGCGATGCTGTGCAGGTGCTGGTCCGAGGTGGCACTGGATTTATCGTCGAGCAGCAGCACGGTGCAATTGCGCGAGGCGAAGAACTGCTTCAGGGCCAGGATCTGGCGCCGGTAGCGCAGCGGGTTCTGGGCCAGCAGGCGCATCTCCGACATGCTGTCGAAGACCACGCGCACCGGCTTCAGGCGGTCGACCTCGTTCATCACGTTGCGCGTGGTTTCGTTCAGCTCGACTTCCGAGGGATGGAACACCGACTGCTGGGAATCGAGGTCGAGGTCGCCGTCGCTGGCCAGTTCGTGGATGGCCAGGCCGTCGAGGGTCCAGCCGTGGGTGGCGGCCACGGCCTTCAGCTCGTCCGCCGTTTCCGACAGCGTGATGTACAGGCCGCTATCGCCGCGCGCCACGCCGTCGAGCAGGAATTGCAGGCCGAGCGTGGTCTTGCCGGTGCCGGGCGTGCCCTCGACCAGGTAGACGCGCTGCGGGGTCAGGCCGCCGCCGAGGATGTCGTCGAGGCCGGGAATACCGGTCGACATGCGTTCGGCGGGGCGGGGAGACGACGTCGGTGCGGAGCTTGCGGAAGTCATGGAACGGCCTATGAATGTGGGGCACGCCGCGTCGCTGCGGCAGGATGCTGACCAAGTGTGATGGTAACGCCGGATACCGGCCTTACCGATCCTGCATTATAGAGCGCTTCGCCACGCAGCCCGCGCTTCATACGTTGCCTAACGTCCACAAGGTAGGCTGGGGGCGGCTGTTGCCTGCTCAGGCTGCGTCGCGGCGCGCCAGGCGCTGGCCGAAAATGGCCCAGCTGACGTCGGCGCCGTCGACGCTGGCGCGCAGGATCCAGCCGGTGCCGATTTTCTCCACCGTGACGGCGGTTTCGAGTTCCCTGGCGACCTTGTCGGCCCAGCCCTGGGCGGCGCCGCGGCCCTTGAACAGTTCTTCGCCTTGATACACGACGGTGGCATCGAATACGGGTGCTGCAAATACGGACATGGTGGGTGTTCCTGATGGTGAAAAAATGCCCCGGCGAGCGGGGCAGGTGGCTTACTTGAGTGCGCGGATGGCTTGCAGCACCGGCTGCAGCACGGCCGCGCCGAGGCGGGCGCTGCGCGCGCCATCCCAGCCCACTTGCGGGTCGGGGTCGTTGGCGTTGTCCTTGAACGGCAGTTCCAGGGTCAGCGACAGGCAGCCGAAGGCGTGGGTGATGTGCGGCGAGCCCATGGTGAGCGTTTCTTCGGTGTAGGGCGTTGCGCCGTAGCCGTGCACGTCCTGGAAATCGGGGCTGGCGACCATGAAGTTGTCGCTGAAGCGCTTCTGGGCTGCGGCCTGTTCCGGCGTGAAGTTCGGCAGCGACTCGCTGCCGGCCACGAATACGTAGGGCAGGCCTTCGTCGCCGTGCACGTCGAGGCAGAGGTCGACGCCGACTTCATGCATCTTCTGCTTGACCAGGAAGACTTCCGGGCTGCGTTCCATGGTCGGGTTCAGCCACTCGCGGTTCAGGTTGGCGCCGGCGGCATTCGTGCGCAGGTTGCCGCGGACAGAACCGTCCGGATTCATGTTCGGCACCACGTAGAACACGCTTTCCTTCAGCAGCTGGCGCGCGAACGGATGGGCCGGGTCGAGCAGGGCGTCGAGCATGCCTTCGACGAACCACTCGGCCATGGTTTCGCCCGGGTGCTGGCGCGCGATGACCCAGACTTTTTTCTTTTCAGGCGAAGGCTCGCCGATCACCAGCATGTTCAGGTCGCGGCCGTCGATGGTCGAACCCAGGTCGAGCATGCGCACGTTCTCGCTCATCTGGGCGCGGTCGAGCAGCTCGAGGTGGCGTTCCCACGAGTAGGGCTCGAAGTAGGCGTAGTAGACGCTATCCATGCCCGGCGTGTGCTCGATGGTCATCACCTGGCCATCGAACGAGGTCGGCACGCGGAACCAGTTGATGCGGTCGTAGCTCGCCATCGCGTTGTAGTCTTCCCAGCCGGCCGGATAAGCGGCCTGGCCGGCGTTCAGCAGGCGGATCGTGCACGGCTCGCCTTGCGCGCCCTGCAGGCGGAAGTAGAACCACTGCGTGATGTCGGCGTGCGAATCCTTGCGGATGTTCAGGTCGATGGCGTTCGCGCTCGTGGCGTTCACGATATCGATGGCGCCAGCGTCGAACTGGCTGCTGATCTTGATAGACATGGTGTGTCCTGGTTGATGGCGTAAAGCCGAGATCATACACGTCGATTAACCGCGCAACCCGCCAAACCGCCCATAAAACGCCTCGTCCGCGCCCGGCGCCGCTTCATCCTCGCGCCGCAACACCGCATCCACATGCACCTCGGCCTGCACCGCAACACGCTTGTAGATGGCGCGCGCCACCTCATACGCATCCGACCCCGGCCAGGGATCGGGCAACAACTCGACCGGCAACAGCGGATCGTGCAGCTGCAGCCTTCGGTAGGCATGGATCAGCAGCGAGCGCATCGCGAACGCCGCTTCCGGCGCCACCTCCGCGCCATCCTGCAGCAAGGCGAGCAATGGCGAGAACTGGGCGATGAAATCGCGGTAGCCCTGTGCCACCGCCGTCAGATTCCAGCCCTCGCCCACAAGTTCCGCCAAGGGCCGCGACCCGACATCCGGCAACTCGTCGGCGCTCAGGGCAAACACCTTGCCCGTCGCCCCGGTGCGCGCCAGCGCATCGGCCAGCCCCTCGACCTCGCCCGCCGGATGCGCCAGCAGCCCCGGCCCCAGCATCGCAAAGCCTTCCCACTCCAATTCCTTCCTCACCGCCGTGCGCAAGTCGCCGTCGATGCTGCCGTTCGGCGCCAGCAGCAGGGTCCAGCGTCCGTCCCAGTGCAGGCCGGGCGGCGCGTAGATGCGGCGGTCGGCGCGCTGGAAACGCGGCAGCGACTTCGGATCGAAGCCATAGCGGCTGCGCCGCCCCTCGCGGCTGGCCGTCAGCCAGCCTTCCTGCACCAGGCGGAACACGCTGGTGCGCACCAGGCGGTCGGTCACGCCGAGCGGGACCAGCAGCTCGATCAAACTGCCCAGCCAGGCCGCGCCGCCGTGGGGCGCAATGGCATCGCCCATCACCGTCATCACCAGGGATTTCGAGCGCGGCGGCTCGAGCGCGAGGAAGTGGGCGATCCACTCGGGGCTGGTCATTTGTTGCATGCAAGTGGGTATGTTGTGCGGCTCAATATGATTCAAAATTTTGGTGTACATCTCGTTTTCTGTATCGTATTATGGCTTCACGATGTTTGCAATGGGAGACTGACCATGTACGCACAGATGGTGGAAACGGGCCTGAAAAAGGTCCAGACGCAAGACGACATGAGTGCCGAGGAGCAAGCATTCCAGGCCCGTATCGACGAAGGCATCAAGATCGAAGCCAAGGACTGGATGCCCGAGGCTTACCGCAAGACCCTGGTCCGCCAGATTTCCCAGCACGCACACTCGGAAATCGTCGGCCAACTGCCGGAGGGCAACTGGGTCACGCGCGCCCCGACCCTGAAACGCAAGTCGGTGCTGCTGGCGAAAATCCAGGACGAAGCCGGCCACGGCCTGTACCTGTACAGCGCCGCCGAAACCCTGGGCGTGTCGCGCGACGAACTGCTGGCTGCCCTGCATTCGGGCAAGGCCAAGTATTCGAGCATCTTCAATTACCCAACGCTCAGCTGGGCCGACATGGGCGCCATCGGCTGGCTGGTCGACGGCTCGGCCATCATCAACCAGATCCCGCTGTGCCGCTGCTCGTACGGGCCGTACGCCCGCGCCATGGTCCGCGTTTGCAAGGAAGAATCCTTCCACGCGCGCCAGGGCTACGACATCATGATGAGCCTGGCCAAAGGCACGCCCGAGCAGAAAGCGATGGCCCAGGACGCCCTGAACCGCTGGTGGTGGCCGTCGCTGATGATGTTCGGCCCGTCCGACGCCGAATCGGTGAACAGCGCGCAATCGAGCAAGTGGCGCATCAAGCTGTTCTCGAACGACGAACTGCGCCAGCGCATGGTCGACCAGACCGTGCCGCAAGCCGAATACCTGGGCCTGACGGTACCCGACCCCGACCTGAAGTTCAACGAGGCCACCGGCCACTACGAATTCGGCGAGATCGACTGGAGCGAATTCCACAACGTCCTGAAGGGCAACGGCCCCTGCAACCGCGAGCGCCTGCGCACCCGCGTCACGGCCTGGGAAGACGGCGCATGGTTCCGCGACGCCCTGGTCGCCCACGCCGACAAAAAGGCCGCTAAGAAGGCCGCCGCATAAATAAACGCCACGGCAAGTGCTCGCCTGCGGCTCGACCGTACGGTGGGCACCCCGTGCCCACGCGGTACGCACCTGCCCGTAGTCCGCAGCGGCAAGGCGTCGCCCACTGCAGCCAGCAGCACCCGAACAAAACAACGCAAGAAGCCTGGAGACAACCATGAGCAAAGAATGGCCCCTGTGGGAAGTATTCATCCGCAGCCAGCACGGCCTCGCCCACAAGCACGTCGGCAGCCTGCACGCCCCTGACGCCGAAATGGCCGTCAACAACGCGCGCGACGTCTACACCCGCCGCAACGAAGGCGTCTCGATCTGGGTCGTGCGCGCCGCCGACATCGTGGCGTCCAGCCCTTCCGACAAGGAAGCCCTGTTCGAGCCCGCCAACAGCAAGGTCTACCGCCACCCCACCTTCTTCCCGATGCCGGAAGAAGTGAAGAACCTGTGAGGTCATGATGGAGACGAACATCGTGGACGCGAACACCGCGAAAATCGACTACCTCCTGCGCCAGGGCGACAACGCCCTGATCCTCTCGCAGCAGCTCTCCCAGCTGTGCGGCAAAGGCCCGGCCCTGGAAGAAGACATGGCCCTGACCAACGTCGCCCTCGACCTGCTGGGTCAAACCCGCATGTGGCTCACCTACGCCGGCGAACTCGAAGGCCAAGGCCGCGACGAAGACAAGCTCGCCTTCCACCGCGACGCGCACCAATACCGCAACGTCCTCCTGGTCGAGCAGCCGAACGCCAGCTACGCCGAAACGATGATGCGCCAGTTCTTCTTCGACACCTGGCACTACTTCCTGATGCAGGGCCTGCTGAAGTCGAGCGACCAGCGCATCGCCGAGATCGCCGAGAAGTCGCTGAAGGAAGTGACCTACCACCTGCGCCGCAGCGGCGACCTGGTGGTGCGCCTGGGCGACGGCAGCGACATCAGCCACGCCAAGATGCAGGCCGCCGCCGACGAACTGTGGATGTACAGCGGCGAAGTCTTCCTCTACGACGACATCGACAACGCGATGGTGGAGGCGGGCATCGCCCCGCCGGCTGACGGCCTGCGCGCCGCCTTCCTCGAGCACGTGAGCGAAATCTTCGCTGAAGCCACGCTCACCATGCCTTCGCCCGACGCCTGGATGCAGCGCGGCGGCAAAGTAGGCCGCCACAGCGAACGCCTCGGCTTCATCCTGGCCGAGATGCAGTTCCTGCAGCGCGCCTATCCCGGAGCGGAGTGGTAAGTGGACACCCCGCGCGTCAGCACGGAGCAGGTCTGGTCCTGGCTCGGCGAGGTGCCCGACCCGGAGATCCCGGTGATCTCGGTGGTCGATCTCGGCATCGTGCGCGGCGTGGCGTTCGACGGCGACGAATGCGTCGTCACGATCACGCCCACCTACTCGGGCTGCCCCGCGATGCAGGTGATTGCCGACGCCGTGAACGACGCCCTGCACGCGCGCGGCGTGGCCAAGCTGCGCATCGTCACCCAGCTCTCGCCCGCCTGGACCACCGACTGGATGAGCGAGACCGGCAAGGCCGCCCTGAAGGGCTACGGCATCGCGCCGCCTGTCGAGCAAGCCATCGATATCAGTGGTTTGCGTAGCGGTGTCAAGCGCGGCGCCTTCAAGGAGCCCGAGGTGCAATGCCCCAACTGCGGCTCGAACCACACCCAGCTCACCAGCCAGTTCGGCTCCACGCCATGCAAGGCTTTGTACAAATGCCTCGATTGCCGCGAGCCCTTCGATTACTTCAAGTGCCATTAAGCCAATGAGCAAATTCTATCCACTCACCGTCGCCAAGGTGAAGCACGAAACGCGCGACGCGATCGCCGTCACCTTCGTCGTCCCGCCCGAACTGAAGCAAGCCTTCGCCTACCAGCAAGGCCAGCACCTGACCCTGCGCGCGACCATCGATGGCGAAGACGTGCGCCGCTCCTATTCGATCTGCTCGGCCGTGCAGGACGAGACCCTGCGCGTGGCCATCAAGCGCACCCCGGGCGGCCTGTTCTCGAGCTGGGCCAACGAGCAGCTGCAAGCCGGCGCCACGCTCGACGTGATGCCGCCCATGGGCCACTTCAACGTCCCGCTCGACGCCGACAGCGAACGGCACTACCTGGCCTTTGCCGCCGGCAGCGGCATCACGCCCATCCTGTCGATCATCAAGACCACGCTGCTGGCCGAGCCGAAGAGCCGCTTCACCCTGGTCTACGGCAACCGCGCCTCGTCGTCCGTGATCTTCCGCGACGAGCTGACCGACCTGAAAGACATCTACATGGGCCGCCTGAAGCTCGTGTATGTGATGAGCCGCGAGCAGCAGGACATCGAACTCTTCAACGGCCGCATCACCGGCGAGAAGTGCAGCGCCTTCCTGCAGCACTGGATCGACATCAAGGACATCGACGTGGCGTTCGTGTGCGGTCCGGAAGACATGATGCACGGCGTCTCGGCCTCGCTGCAGGAAGCCGGCCTGCCGAAGGAGCGCATCCGCATCGAGCTGTTCGCCGCCAGCATCCCCAAGCACGAACACAAGCCGCGTCCGGTGACCGAAGGCGCCCGCCACCAGACCGAAGTCACCGTGATCATGGACGGCAGCGCCGCCAGCTTCACGATGGACAAGGACAAGGAATCGATCCTGGACGCCGGCCTGCGCGCCGGCATCGACATGCGCTACTCGTGCAAGGGCGGCGTCTGCTCGACTTGCCGCTGCAAGGTCGTCGAGGGCAATGTCGAGATGGACGTGAACTACGCGCTCGAAGACTACGAAGTCGCACGCGGCTTCGTGCTCTCCTGCCAGGCCTTCCCGATCACCGACAAACTGATCGTCGATTTCGACCAGCACGAATAAAAAAATACATTGGAGGAGACACCCCATGAGCTACGAATCGATCCTGTTCACCATCGAGAGCGGCGTCGCCGTCCTCACGTTGAACCGCCCGGACCGCCTGAACAGCTTCACCCAGGCCATGCACCTCGAAGTGCGCGACGCCCTCGACAAGCTGCAAGCCGACAAATCGGTGCGCGTGCTGGTGCTGACCGGCGCCGGCCGCGGTTTTTGCGCCGGGCAAGACCTGGGCGACCGCGCCGTCGCCCCTGGCGCGCCCGGCGTGGACCTGGGCGAATCGGTGGAAAAATTCTACGCGCCGCTGGTGCTTACCCTGCGTAGCCTGCCGCTGCCGGTGATCTGCGCCGTGAACGGTGTGGCCGCCGGCGCCGGCGCCAACCTGGCCCTGGCCTGCGACATCGTGCTGGCCGCCAAATCGGCCAGCTTCATCGAAGCCTTCTGTAAACTCGGCCTGATCCCCGACACCGGCGGCACCTGGCATTTGCCGCGCCTGATCGGCCACGCGCGCGCCACCGGTCTTGCCATGCTAGGCGAAAAACTCAGCGCCGAAAAGGCCGAAGAGTGGGGCCTGATCTGGCGCTGCGTGCCGGACGAAGCGCTGATGGACGAGGCCCTGGCCATGGCCGAGCACTTCGCCAGCGCGCCAACCAAGGGTCTTGCATTCACCAAGAAAGCGCTGCAAGCGAGCTACGCCAACACCTTGCCCGAGCAGCTGAAACTCGAAGGCGAGATGATGCGCGAACTGGGCTACAGCCACGACTACCGCGAGGGCGTCGCCGCCTTCATTGCCAAGCGCCCGGCCCAGTTCAAGGGGGAGTGATGGACGCGCTGGCCAAGGAGAACGTCGTCGCCGTCATCGGCAGCGGCGCCATGGGTGCCGGCATTGCCCAGATCGCGGCAGTCGCCGGCCACGTCGTGCGCCTGTTCGACACGCGCGCCGGCGCTGCGGCGAACGCGATCGCCGAGATCGGCAAGGTCTTCGACAAGCTGGTCGACAAGGGCCGCATGGGCGCCACCGAAGCCGACCTGGCGCGCGAGCGCTTGCAGGCCATCGATGCGCTGGCGGGGGTAGCCGATGCGGCGATTGTCATCGAAGCCATCGTCGAGAACCTGGACGCCAAGCGCACGCTGTTCGCCGAGCTGGAAGGCATTGTCGGCGAGCGCTGCATCCTCGCCACGAATACCTCCTCGATCTCGGTGACGGCGATTGCCGCGCCACTGCGCCACCCGGAACGCCTGGTCGGCATGCACTTCTTTAACCCGGTGCCGCTGATGGCGCTGGTGGAAGTGATCTCCGGCCTGGCGACCGACAAGGCAGTGGCCGCCACCGTCTACGCCACCGCCCAGGCCTGGGGCAAGGAGCCGGTGCATGCGAAATCCACGCCCGGCTTCATCGTGAACCGCGTCGCCCGTCCTTACTACGCCGAAGCCCTGCGCCTGCTGCAGGAAGGCGCCGCCGATCCGGCCACGCTTGACGCGGTACTGCGCGACTGCGGCGGCTTTCGCATGGGGCCCTTCGAGCTGATGGACCTGATCGGCCACGACGTGAATTTCTCGGTCACGCAATCGGTGCACGCCGCCTATTTCGGCGACCCGCGCTACACGCCCTCGGTGCTGCAGCAGGAACTGGTGAACGCCGGCTTCCTGGGCCGCAAATCCGGGCGCGGCTTCTACCGCTACGCCGATAACGCCGCCAAGCCGGCCGCGCAGGTCGAGCCGCCGCGCGAACGCCCGAGTACGGTCGGGATCAGCGTGCGCCGCGAAGTGGTTAACAGCATCCTCAGCCCGATGGAAGCGCGCCTGCTTGACGCCGGCTTCAGCGTCGGCCACCGCGAACCGCTGCACGGCGCCGAGAAGCACGAAGCGCCGGCCTTCCACTGCAACGGCGCCGCCATCTTCCTCACCGATGGCCGCAGCGCCACCGAGCGCGCCGCCGCCAACAACCACGCCAACACCGTGGTCTACGATTTGCTGCTCGACCACGCCACCGCGAAACGCATCGCCCTCGCGCGCGCCGACCAGTGCAGCGACGAGGCGTATGACGCGACCGTCGGCATGTTCCAGGCCGCCGGCTTCGAGGTGTCACGCCTGGACGACGTGCCCGGCATGGCCGTGATGCGCACCGTCGCCATGCTCGCCAACGAAGCGGCCGACGCCGTCTACGGGCGCGTGTGCAGTGCCAGCGCCGTGGACATCGCCATGCAGAAGGGCGTGAACTACCCGCGCGGCCCGCTGGCCTGGGCCGATTCGATTGGCATCGCCCACATCGTGACCGTGCTGGCGAACCTCGCCGCCACCTATGGCGAAGACCGTTACCGCGTCTCGCCGCTCTTGCGCCGCAAGCTTGCGGCCAACCCAACCGGAGCCCGTTTTCATGCATGAAGAGGTAAGCAAGGACGCACAAGCATTGGCCGAACTGGCCGGCAAGACCATGTACGAACGCGACCCGGCCAGCCAGGGCCTGGGCATGATGCTCGACGCCATCCGCCCCGGCTACGCGCGCATGAGCATGCGCGTGCGCGCCAATATGCTCAATGGCCACGCCAGCTGCCACGGCGGCTTCATCTTCACGCTGGCCGACAGCGCCTTTGCCTTCGCCTGCAATTCGCATAACTTCAACACGGTCGGCGCCGGCTGCACCATCGACTACCTGGCGCCGGGCCGCGAAGGCGACCTGCTCACAGCCGAAGCGGTGGAGCAGGCGCTGCTTGGGAAGACCGGCGTCTACGACGTCACCGTGACGAATGCCGAAGGCAAGACGATCGCGCTCTTCCGCGGCAAGTCGCACCGCGTGAGCGGCACGGTGGTCGACGCCGCCTGACATAAAACAGAAGGAGACAATCATGGTCCAACGCACCCCTGAACCCGGCGACCTGGAGCCGATCGAACGCGCCAGCCGCGACGAACTGCAGGCCCTGCAACTCGAACGCCTGAAATGGTCGCTGCAGCACGCCTACGACAACGTGCCGCACTACCGCAAGGCCTTCGATGACGCCGGCGTGCATCCGGGCGACCTGAAGTCGCTGGCCGACCTGGCGAAATTCCCGTTCACCGACAAGAAGTCCCTGCGCGACAACTACCCATTCGGCATGTTCGCCGTGCCGCGCGACCAGGTGGTGCGCGTGCACGCCTCGTCCGGCACCACCGGCCGCCCGACCGTGGTCGGCTACACGCAGAAAGACATCGACACCTGGGCCGACGTGGTCGCGCGCTCGATCCGCGCCGCCGGCGGGCGCCGCGGCGACATGGTCCACGTGGCCTACGGCTACGGGCTGTTCACCGGCGGCCTGGGCGCCCACTACGGCGCCGAGCGCCTGGGCTGCACCGTGGTGCCGATGTCGGGCGGGCAAACGGAAAAGCAGGTGCAGCTGATCTGCGACTTCCAGCCCTCGATCATCATGGTCACGCCGAGCTACATGCTGAACATCGTCGAGGAATTCAAGCGCCAGGGCCTGGACCCGGCCAAGTCTTCGCTGAAGGTCGGCATCTTCGGGGCCGAGCCGTGGACCAACGCCATGCGCGCCACCATCGAAGAAGCGGCCGGCATCGACGCCGTCGACATCTACGGCCTGTCGGAAGTGATGGGCCCGGGCGTGGCCAGCGAATGCATCGAGAGCAAGGATGGCCCGGTGATCTGGGAAGACCATTTCTACCCCGAGATCATCGACCCCGACACCGGCGAAGTGCTGCCCGACGGCGAAGAGGGCGAACTGGTGTTCACCTCGCTCAGCAAGGAAGCGCTGCCCATCATCCGCTACCGCACGCGCGACCTCACGCGCCTGTTGCCGCCGACCTCGCGTGCCATGCGCCGCATGGGCCGCATCACCGGCCGCTCGGACGACATGCTGATCATCCGCGGCGTGAACGTGTTCCCGAGCCAGATCGAAGAACTCGTGCTGAAGATGCCGGCGCTGGCGCCGCAATACCAGCTGGTGGTGGCGCGCGACGGCCATCTGGACACGCTGGAAGTCTTCGGCGAACTGCGCGAAGGCCATCACTCGGCCGACAGCGTCGAGGCGCTGTGCAAGGAACTCCAGCACTGCATCAAGACCTATGTGGGCGTGAGCACCAAGGTCACCCTGACGCCGCCGATGGGCATCGAACGCACGCTGACCGGCAAGGCCCGGCGCGTGGTCGACAAGCGCCCGAAGAATACCTAAAAAACAGGAGACACACATGATCGACGCCTATATCTGCGACGCCATCCGCACCCCCTTCGGCCGCTACGGCGGCGCGCTTGCTTCCGTGCGCGCCGACGACCTGGCCGCACTGCCGATTGCCGCCCTCATCGACCGCAACAAGAACGTCGACTGGGCCAGCGTCGACGATTTGTACTGGGGCTGCGCCAATCAGGCCGGCGAAGACAACCGCAACGTCGGCCACATGGCCGGTTTGCTGGCCGGCCTGCCGGTCGAGGTGCCGGGCAACACCATCAACCGCCTATGCGGCTCCAGCCTGGATGCGGTGGGCATCGGCGCGCGCGCCATCATCTCGGGCCAGGCCAATTTGATCATCGCCGGCGGCTCGGAAAGCATGACGCGCGCGCCTTTCGTGATGGCCAAGGCCGATTCCGCTTTCTCGCGCGCAGCCAAGATCGAAGACACCACCATCGGCTGGCGCTTCGTGAACCCGCTGATGAAGGCGAAATACGGCATCGACTCGATGCCGGAAACCGCCGAGAACGTGGCCAAGGAATTCAACATCAACCGCGCCGACCAGGATGCCTTCGCCATCCGCAGCCAGCAGCGCTGGGCGCGTGCACATGCGGCCGGTGTGTTCAAGGACGAAATCGTCCCGGTCACCCTGCATGGCAAGAAGGGCGAGTCGCGCGTGTTCGACACCGACGAGCATCCGCGCCCGGACACCGGCATCGAAGCGCTGGCCAAGCTGAAAGGCGTGGTCACGCCGGATGGGACGGTTACGGCCGGTAACGCCTCGGGCGTGAATGACGGCGCCTGCGCGCTGCTGATCGCGTCCCGCAGCGCCGCCGAGCGCTTCGGCTTGACCCCGCGCGCTCGCATCGTCGGCATGGCGACCGCCGGCCTGGCGCCGCGCATCATGGGCTTCGGCCCGTCGCCGGCGACCAAGAAGGTGCTGGCCCAGACCGGACTCACCATCGGCCAGATGGACGTGATCGAACTGAACGAAGCCTTCGCTTCCCAGGGCCTGGCCGTGATGCGCGACCTCGGCCTGGCCGACGACGCCGGGCACGTGAACCCGAACGGCGGCGCGATTGCGCTGGGTCATCCGCTGGGCGCATCGGGCGCACGCCTGGTGACCACCGCGGTCTACCAGTTGCAGCGTACCGGCGGCCGCTACGCGCTGTGCACGATGTGCATCGGCGTCGGCCAGGGCATCGCCCTCATCATCGAGCGAGTCTAGGAAATGGTGAAAGTCTACGAAATCGACGGCGTGCGTCCGGTGGTCCACCCCACGGCCTACGTGCATCCGACGGCGGTGCTAATCGGCGACGTGATCGTCGGCCCGCGCTGCTACATCGGCCCGCTGGCGTCCTTGCGCGGCGACTTCGGCCGCCTGGTGCTGGAAGAGGGCGCCAACGTGCAGGACTGCTGCGTGATGCACGGCTTCGAGGACGGCGAAACCGTGATCGAAGTCGATGGCCACATCGGCCATGGCGCCGTGCTGCACGGCTGCCGCGTGGGCCGCAACGCCATGGTCGGCATGAACGCCGTCGTCATGGACGGCGCCGTGGTCGGCGAGGAATCCATCGTCGCCGCCATGAGCTTCGTGAAAGCGAAAATGCTCATCCCGCCGCGCAGCATGGTGATGGGTACCCCCGCGCGCGTGATGCGCGAACTGAAGCCCGAAGAGATCGAATGGAAAAGCTTCGGCACCCGCCAGTACCACCAACTGACGACGCGCTCCCTGAACACCATGCGCGAAGTCGAAGCGTTTACGGAGATCGAACCCAACCGCCCCGTCTTCGACTTCACCAACAACGGCGGCCACACCCCCAAAGAATAACGAAGTCCGCAGCGGCGACCGTAGGGTGGGCACTTTGTGGTGCTGGCATTTAGCCAGCCCCACTGCCCACGCGTGACCTCTACCCATTGGAGACATAAAAATGCACCAACCATCAACCCTGCAAAGCTGGATCGCCGGCCGCTGGATCGGCACTGAAGCCGCCACCCCCCTGCACAGCGCCCTCGACGGCCAACTGGTCTACCACACCCACGCCGAAAAACTCGACTTCGACGAAGCCGTCACCTACGCCCGCAAGACCGGCATCCCGGCCCTGATGCGGCTCGACTTCCAGACCCGCGCCCAGCGCCTGAAAGCCCTGGCCGTCTACCTGATGGAGCGCAAGGAAGAGCTGTACGACATCTCCCACCTGACCGGCGCCACCCGCCCCGACAGCTGGGTCGACGTCGAAGGCGGTATCGGCACCCTGTTTGCCTACGCCAGCATGGGCTCGCGCGAGCTGCCGTCGTCGAACGTGCTGCACGAAGGCCCGGCCCTGAACCTGGGCAAGCGCGGCGGCTTCGCCGGCACCCACATCCTGGTACCAAAAGGCGGCTTGGCCGTGCACATCAACGCCTTCAACTTCCCGATCTGGGGCCTGCTCGAGAAATTCGCGCCGAGCTTCCTGGCCGCCATGCCCTGCATCGGCAAGCCCGCCACCGCCACCAGCTACCTGACCCATGCAGTGGTCAAGATGATCCACGAATCCGGCCTGCTGCCGCAAGGTGCGCTGCAACTGGTGATCGGTTCCACCGGCGATTTGCTGGACCGCTTGACAGGTTTTGATGCCGTCACCTTTACCGGTTCCGCCGACACCGCCGCCAAGCTGAAGGCGAACCCCAACCTGATCCGCGAATCGGTTCCCTTCACCGCCGAAGCCGACTCGCTGAACGCCGCCATCCTGGCCCCGGACGTGACCCCGGACGACCCCGAGTTCGACCTCTTCGTAAAAGAAGTCGCGCGCGAGATGACCGGCAAGGCTGGCCAGAAGTGCACGGCGATCCGCCGCATCATCGTGCCCGAGCAGCACGTCGACGCCCTGGGCGAACGCCTGCGCGCACGCCTGGAAAAAACCGTGGTCGGCAACCCGAAGATGGAAGGCGTGCGCATGGGGGCCCTGGCCTCGATGGACCAGCACCGCGATGTCAGCGAGCGCGTCGAGCTGCTCGCGCGTGGCAACGAAGTCCTGTTCGGCGCCCACCACGGTTTTAATCCCGTGGGCGAAAACGCGGCGAACGGCGCCTTCTTCGCGCCGACCCTGCTCCTGTGCCGCAATGCGTCGATCAACACGGCGGTGCACGACATCGAAGCCTTCGGCCCGGTGTCCACCATGATGACCTACCGCGACATCGACGAAGCCCTGCACCTGGCCGCGCTGGGCCGCGGCAGCCTGGTGACCACGCTGGCCACCAAGGACCCGATGATCGCCGCCTACGCGGTGCCGATTGCGGCCGCCTCGCACGGCCGCGTGCACATCCTCGACCGCGAGTCGGCGGTGGACTCCACCGGCCACGGCTCGCCGCTGCCGCAGCTGAAGCACGGCGGCCCGGGCCGCGCCGGCGGCGGCGAGGAGCTGGGCGGCATCCGCGCGGTCAAACACTTCCTGCAGCGCGCGGCGGTGCAGGGCTCGCCGACCATGCTGACTGCCGTGACCGGAGAGTATGTGCGCGGTGGCGCCGTCAAGGAATCGGAGATCCACCCGTTCCGCAGATGGTTCGAGGACCTGGAGATCGGCCATTCGCTGCTGACCCACCGCCGCACCGTGAGCGAAGCCGACATCGTGAATTTCGGCGGCATCTCGGGCGACTACTTCTACATGCACTTCGACGAGATCGCGGCCAAGGACACCCAGTTCGGCAAGCGCATCGCGCACGGCTACTTCGTGCTGTCGGCGGCGGCGGGGCTGTTCGTGTCGCCGGCGCCGGGGCCGGTGCTGGCCAACTATGGCCTGGATAACCTGCGCTTCGTCGCGCCGGTCGCCATCGGCGACACCATCCGCGCACGCCTGACGTGCAAGCGCAAGGTCGACCGGAATCGCACGGATGAAGCTGGCCGCGGGCAGGGCGTGGTCGCCTGGGACGTGCAGGTCACCAACCAGAACGACGAACTGGTGGCAAGTTACGATATCCTCACGTTGGTACAGAAACGCGGCTGACACGAGCTTCTTTCCGGTCAGGTCGGCCGCACAACTAATGAGGAGCAAGCATGTCGCGGCTAGACCTGAGCAGTATCCCGGTGCTGACCGGCACCGGTTATCCCGATCCTTTTGCCGAGATCGTCAACGGCCGCAGCCGGCAAGCGCTGGGCGAAGCCGGCGGCCTGAGCCAGTTCGGCGTCAATTTGGTCGAGCTGAAACCGGGTGCGGCCTCGTCGCAGCGCCACTGGCATACGCATGAAGACGAATTCGTGATGGTGGTGTCGGGCGAGCTGACCCTGATTACCGACGAAGGGGAAACCCTGATGCGCGCAGGCGATTGCGCGGCCTTCCCGGCGGGAAAACCGAACGGGCATCACCTGGTCAACCGCAGCTGGGGCAACGCGCTGTTCGTGGCGGTGGGGCCGAACATTCCGGCGGACCGGGCGAATTATCCGGACGTCGACCTGGTGTACGACGGGGCGACAAACAGCTACACGCACCGCGACGGCACGCCGTATCCGAAGCGCGACGCGGGGGTGCCGGCTGCCGCAGTGGCGGCGCCGGTGGTGGAAGAACATACGCTGGAGCCGAGGGTGTACCGGCACGAGTGAGCGCTGGGCGCCGCACTGCGCATCAAGGATGCGGCTCGAGCTCCGGATACTGCTTGAGGATCGGCCTGAACAGGTTTTCGTCACAGGCCGCCATCATGTTGCCGATATGCCGGCGCATGACCGGCAGCTCGGACGCCGGCGTGACCTGTTCCACCTTCGCCGCAATCACATTCAATTGCGCCGTCAGCTTCAGGACTTCCTGCATCAGTTCCGCGGCGAGTTGCTTGTCCATGGACGACCCGCTCAGGACCGCTTCAGCTGGCCGATGACGCTTGCCACCTTGGTGGTGATCACATCGACGGCCGGGCCATTCGCACCGTGCGGCAGGATGACGTCGGCGTGGCGCTTGGTCGGCTCGATGAATTGCTTGTGCATCGGGCGCACCGTTTCCAGGTACTGGTTGACGATGCTGTCCGTCGTGCGGCCGCGCTCGGCGATATCCCTTTGCATGCGGCGGATGAAGCGCACGTCGGGTGCGGTGTCGACGAAGAGTTTCAGCGACATCATCTTGCGCAAGTCGGCGTCGTACAAGGCAAACAGGCCTTCGATCACGATGACCGGGGCGGGTTTCACGGGAATGGTCTTGTTCGAGCGGTTGTCGATCGTGAAGTCGTATTCCGGCATCTCGATCGATTCGCCATTGCGCAGCGCCTGCACGTGCTCGACCAGCAGCGGCCAGTCGAAGGCTTGCGGGTGGTCGTAATTTTGCTTGCGGCGCACTTCAGGGGTGAGGTCGGACTGGTCGCGGTAGTAATCGTCCTGCATCACGACCGACACCATCTCGGCGCCGAACGAGGCCAGCACCTGCTGAGTCACCGTCGACTTGCCACTGCCGCTTCCGCCGGCGACACCAATGATAAACGGCTGGAAAGTAATCTGATTCATCCCCGCATGATACCGGAGCGGCGCCCGAACCGACAGGGCCGGGCTTAAATGACGCCGGTGCGCGCATGCGCGGATGCGACAGTGTTTGCCGAATTTTCAAGTTTCTACAAGGTCCTGAGCCAGCTTGTTATCGTAGCGGCAAGTGCCTCCGCTCCTTCCAGCGGCAACATGTGGCCGGACCCGGCGATCATCTCCAGCCGCGCACCGCGAATGGCATCGGCCAGCTCCTCCGTCTCGCGCGCACTGCGCAGCGCGTCCTCGCTCGCGCCGATCACCAGCGTCGGGCAGGCCAGGGACGCTGCCGCAATCCCGTCGCGCCGCAGGCTCGATTGCACCACCATCGCCTGGTAACCGAGCCGCCGCCCCATTTCCCTGATGCGCGCCACCAGCGCGCGGTCGCCGCGCCGGCCAGGATGCAGCGACTGCGCAATCGACCCCATGCTCAGGCCGCGGAAGGTGGCCGGGTCCAGCGCCCGGATCGCATCCTGCTTGGCCCTGGCCCGCTCCTCGGTATCGGATTCCAGCGAGGTTGCCACCAGCACCAGCGCCGCCACCCGCTCGGGGAACAGCTCGGCCACCTTGCGCGCCACATACCCACCCAGCGAAAAACCGACCAGCACGAAGCGCCCGGGCGCCGCCTGCGCCACGCTGCGCGCAATTTCTTCCATGGCAGAACCCGGCCCCAGCGGCAGGCGCTGCACCGGCGCCTGCCACGCCAACAGGGGAACCAGCGCATCCCACAGGGTCTCGTCCAGCATGAAACCCGGCAGCAGCACAAGAGGAAGCGAAGTAGCTGGAATCTTCATCTCATCAACAAGGTCAAAGTCATTTTTCACTGTTTATAGCACCGACAAATCAGCAGGAATCGGGGTCGCTCTATGGTTCGAAAAATTCGATGGTACATCCGTAAATTTCCCGTTTTTCGTTTCCTTTTTCGCCACGCATAATGGTCTTCATCGCAGCAAACACAGGGCGATACAGCAACAAGGCAGCCGGGCCGTTCGACGAAATCCCTGAACGTTCCGGCATCGATCAACGCAAGAAACCAGGAGCACACCATGGTCTACCTGATCTCCCTCGGCGCCGGCATCCTCGCTGGCGTGCTCTACGGCCTGATCAACGTGCGCTCCCCGGCGCCGCCCGCGATTGCCCTGGTCGGCCTGCTCGGCATGCTGGTCGGCGAGCAGATCGTGCCGGTAGCCAAGCGCGTGATCGATGGCATTCCGATCACCCGCGCCTGGTTCGCCAGCGAGTGCCAGAGCAAGATTACCGGCGTCGCAGCCAACGCCAACACCAGCACCAGCACCAGCACCGAAGCCGACGAATCCCGTCACGGCTGACCGATTCCACAACCCGCCGCGCCCAGGCCCGGCAACGACAATACCAAAGGAGCACACCATGAACAACGCCAAACTCGAAGTCCTGACCCCGGAAAATTCACAGCTGATCATCATCGACCACCAGCCGCAGATGGCCTTCGGCGTGCAGTCGATCGACCGCCAGACCCTGAAGAACAACGTGGTCGGCCTGGCCAAGGCGGCGAAAGCCTTCGGCATCCCGACCATCATCACCACCGTCGAAACCGATTCCTTCTCTGGCAAGACCTATCCGGAAATCCTGGATGTCTTCCCCGGCCACCCCATCCTGGAACGCAGCTCGATGAATTCCTGGGACGACCAGAAGGTGCGCGACGCCCTGAAGGCCAACGGCCGCAAGAAGGTCATCGTGGCCGGTTTGTGGACGGAAGTGTGCAACACCACCTTCGCCCTGTGCGCCATGCTGGAAGGCGACTACGAGATCTACATGGTGGCCGACGCTTCGGGCGGCACGACCAAGGAAGCCCACGACTTCGCCATGCAGCGCATGGTGCAGGCCGGCGTGGTGCCCGTCACCTGGCAGCAGGTGCTGCTCGAATGGCAGCGCGACTGGGCCCACCGCGACACCTACGACGCCGTGATGAAGATCGTCACCGAGCACTCGGGCGCCTACGGCATGGGTGTCGACTATGCCTACACGATGGTGCACAAGGCGGCAGCGCGTAATCAGGGCCACAACGAAGTGCTGGCCCCGGTCCCGGCGACGCACTAAAGAAAACCCGGTCCGCCGCCAGGGCGGACCTTTACGCCACCACCATCGTGCCGGCCAGCGCCCGGCGACAGGAGCAGCAATGCAAGCACAGACCTCCCCACGCGCCGCGGCGCCCCTCATCCTCATCAACGGCAAGTTCGCTACCCTCGACCGCGCGCAGCCGCAGGCCACTGCGGTGGCGATGCAGGACGGCCGCTTCCTTGCCGTCGGCAATACGGAACACGTGATGCGCTTCCGGCAAGCCGGCAGCCAGGTCATCGACCTGAACGGCCGCACCGTCGTCCCCGGCCTGAACGACTCGCACCTGCACCTGATCCGCGGTGGCCTGAACTACAACCTCGAACTACGCTGGGAAGGCGTGCCCTCGCTGGCCGACGCGCTGCGCATGCTGGAGGACCAGGCCGCGCGCACACCGCATCCGCAGTGGGTGCGCGTGGTCGGCGGCTGGAGCGAGTTCCAGTTTGCCGAACGCCGCCTGCCGACCCTGGACGAGATCAATGCCGCCGCGCCCGACACGCCGGTCTTCATCCTGCACCTGTACGACCGCGCCCTGCTGAACCGCGCCGCCCTGCGCGCCGTCGGCTACAGCAAGGACACGCCGAACCCGCCAGGCGGCGAAATCCAGCGCGATGCGGCCGGCAACCCCACCGGCATGCTGATCGCGCGTCCGAACGCGATGATCCTGTACGCGACGCTCGCCAAGGGTCCGGCGCTGCCCTTCGATTTGCAGGTGAACTCGACGCGCCAGTTCATGCGCGAACTGAACCGCCTCGGCATCACCAGCGCCATCGACGCCGGTGGCGGCTTCCAGAACTTCCCCAACGATTACGCCGTCGTCGAGCAGCTCGACCGCGAGGAGCAGCTGACCATCCGCATCGCCTACAACCTCTTCACCCAGAACAAGGGCGGCGAACTGGAGGACTTCCAGCGCTGGACGAAGATGGTCACGCCGGGGCAGGGCAGCGACTACTACCGCCACAACGGCGCCGGCGAGATGCTGGTGTTCTCGGCGGCCGATTTCGAGGACTTCCTGGAGCCGCGCCCGGAGCTGGCGGCCGGCATGGAAGACGAGCTGGAAGGGGTGGTGCGCCACCTGGTGGCCAGCCGCTGGCCTTTCCGCCTGCACGCCACCTACGAGGAATCGATCACGCGCATGCTCGACGTCTTCGAGAAGGTGAACCGCGAGATTCCCTTCGACGGCCTGCACTGGATGTTCGACCATTGCGAAACCATCAGCGAACGCAGCATAGAACGCGTACGCGCGCTGGGCGGCGGCATCGCCATCCAGCACCGCATGGCTTTCCAGGGCGAGTACTTCGTCGACCACTACGGCAAGGAGGCCGCGCGCGCCACGCCGCCGATCAAGCAGATGCTGGCGAGCGGCGTGCCGGTGGGCGCCGGCACCGACGCCACCCGCGTGGCCAGCTACAACCCGTGGACGGCGCTGTACTGGCTGGTGAGCGGACGCACCGTCGGCGGCCTGGCGCTGTATGGGGACAACGGCCACCTGCCGCGCGAAACCGCGCTCGAACTCTGGACCGCGGGCAGCGCCTGGTTCTCGAACGAGCAGGGCCGCAAGGGACGCATCCAGGAAGGCATGCTGGCCGACCTCGCCGTGCTGTCGAACGATTTCTTCACGGTGCAGGAAGAGGACATCAAGGCCATCGAGTCGGTGCTGACGGTGGTCGGCGGCAAGGTGGTGTATGGCGCGGCCGAATTCACCGATATCGGGCCGGCGCCGATCCCGGTGCTGCCGGAATGGTCGCCGGTGCAGAAGGTGCCGGGCCACTGGCGCCATGCCGCGCCCCAGCAACAACCGGTGACGGCCATGGCCCACCAATGCAGCGGCCCCTGCGGCGTGCACGCCCACTCGCACGACCGGGCGCGCAAATCGAATGTGCCGGTGTCGGACTTCGGCAGCTTCTGGGGCGCCTTCGGTTGCAGCTGCTTCGCGTTCTGATCATGACGACCCCACAATTCCAGCGCCTGCAAGGCGCCAGCATGGGCTTCCTGGCCGGCTACGTCGACACCTTCGGCTTCATCGCCCTGTTCGGGCTGTTCACGGCCCACGTGACCGGCAACTTCGTCTTGATTGCGGTGTCGCTGGCCGATGCCACGCAAACGCCGTCGCTATTGAAACTGCTGGCGTTCCCGGCCTTTATCCTCGGCGTGGCGGCCTGCCGCCTGCTGGTGGCGCGCTGCGAGCGGCGCGGCACGCCGGCCACGCGGCCGGTGTATTTGCTGCAGCTGGTGCTGCTGCTTGGCTTCATGGCCTGCGGCATGCTGGCCGAGCCGGTCGGCAAAAGCGTGGGTGCGCTGGCCATGGCGGCGGGGCTGCTCGGCACGGCGGCGATGGGCGCGCACAGCGCAGCCAGCAAGCTGCTACTCAGCCACCTGGCGCCGACCTCGATGATGACGGGGAACGTGACCCAGCTCGTCATCGACACCGTCGACCGCCTGCGCGGCGCGGCCGATGCCGCCACCGCCGCGCGCTGCGCCAAGTTCTTCTGGCCGGTGCTGGCCTTTGCACTCGGCTGTGGCACGGCGGCGTTTGCCTACGTTACCCTGGGCTTCGTGGCGCTGGCGCTGCCGGTGGCCATCCTCGCCTTCCACGTGTGGCGCCCCGAACCGGCGGCGCAGCTGGCCACGCCATGAGCAGCATCGTGGACCGCGGCGCAGTGGCCAGGACCATGAGCAAGGGCCGGCTCGAGGCCTTCAGCGACGGCGTGATCGCCATCATCATCACGATCATGGTGCTGGAACTGAAACCGCCGCACGGCACCGGTGTGGCGGACCTGGCCGGCGTGCTGCCGGGCTGGCTGCGCTATGCGCTGAGCTTCGTCTACGTCGGCATCTATTGGGTGAACCACCACGCGCTGTTCGACCGCGTGGCCAAGGTGGATGGCGCCGCGCTGTGGGCCAACTTGCACCTGCTGTTCTGGATGTCGCTGATTCCGTATGTCACGGCCTGGGCCGGCGAGAACCCGATGGCGCCGGTGCCGGTCGCGCTGTACGGCGTGGTGCTGCTGCTGTGCTCGATCTCCTTTATGCTGCTGGCCTGGCGCCTGGATGCGCGCGCCGGCGGCCACGCCATGGCCTGGGGCAGCTTCAAGAACCGCATCTCGATCGCGCTGTATGCCGCGGCGATCTTGCTGGCGCTGTGGTACGCGCCGCTGGGCGCCGTGATCCACGTGGTGCTGGCGGCGTTCTGGCTGATGCCGGAGACGCCGCAGCAGAAACGTTGAGATCAGGCAGCCTTGCGCAGCACGCGCAGCTGGCCGTCCGGGCCGGTCTGCGCCTGCAGGTCGGCGTAGTCGAGGATGGCCGGCACGTCGGTTTCCATCGGATGCGCGTGGGTAAGGGTGACGACAATGGCGTCCATGCCGGCCGCCGCCGCCGAGCGCAGGCCGGTTTGCGTGTCCTCGAACACCAGGCATTCGGCTGGCGTCACGCCGAGCTTGCGCGCGCCCAGCAGGAAAGGGTCGGGCGCGGGCTTGCCGTGCTCGACATCCTCGGCCGCTACCAGCAGCCGGTGCGAAGGCAGGCCTGCTGCCGCCAGGCGCGCCTCGGCCAGCTTGCGCGGCGCCGAGGTGACGATGCCCCAGCGCTCGGGCGGCAGGCTGGCAATGAAGGCGGCGGCGCCGGTGATGGCTTCGATGTCGGCCACGTCCTCGATCTCGGCGGCCGTGATCCAGGCCGCTTCGGCAATCGGGTCGACGCCGGGCAGTTTCAATTGGCTGATGGTGTCGTGGGTGCGCTTGCCGTGCAGGGTCGGCAGGAAGGTCTCGACGTCCAGCTTGTGGCGCGTGGCCCAGGCGGTCCAGACGCGTTCGGCGGAGCGGATCGAGGTGAGCAGGGTGCCGTCCATGTCGAACAAAAAGACGGCATACGTGCGGTCGGGCAGGGTGCCTGGATGCATGGTTGGCGTGCTCAATTCAGTTTGCGCGCATAGCGCTCGCGCACGATCTGGCTGATGTAGGTCGACAGGCCGCTGCCGAGCGTGGCCAGGCGCTGCATTTCGGTGATGTTGTCGGCGCCGGCGCTCTGGTCGGTGTAGACGTAGCGCACGCCGCCGTCGAACTCCACGGTGATCGAGCGCCGGCCGATGTCATAGGCAACGACGCCGGCGTCGCCGCTGCGGTTTTTGTAGCGATGCATGTGATTCCCTTGCGATATGGCTTGAAAGAGATTCTAGCCAGATGCCGGGAAAGCGTGCGCTGCCTTGCCGTCCTTCAAATAATGCGTGCCACCTGGACGATCACCATGGCCGAGGGCACCAGCAGCGCCTGCGCCAGCAAGGTGCCGGCCAGGCGGCTGCCGACCAGCCACACGATGCCCTGGCGGAACTCGGCTTCGTCCAGCTTGCCTTCCACCACGTCGTCGGTCATGCCGGACAAATGCGGGTCGATGAAGACGGCCATCATGATGGTGGCGCCGCCATTGATGATCGAGGACAGGGTGCTGGAGGTCACGCGCACCGCCGGGTCGAGGGCGCCGGCGTACAGGGCGGCGAACACGCCCACGGTCCAGAGCGCGGCGGCGCCGACGTTCAGCACCAGGATGGACCAGGACACGGCGCCGGTCTTGGTCGGCTTGCTCACCTGCGGCGCGGACGGCAGCGTGGCCGAATGCCGGACGTAGGACAGGCCGCCCTTGAAGAAGCCGTGCAGGATCAGCTTTGGCACCGAGCGGTGCACCTGGAAATGTTCGACGGCGCGGCAGAACACGCGCTGGAAAGTCGGAATCAAGAGGGCGCCGGCAATCGTCGCCAGCGAGGCGGACACCAGCAGCCAGCGGAAGTCCGACAGCAGATGGGTGCTCATGGTCCCGGCCAGGTTCGATTCGACCCGCTTGGCCAGGAAAGGGCCGAGGAAGGAATTCGAGGTGCGCGAGACCAGCACCAGGATGCTGAACAGCGCGAACGACACCGCGATGCGCCGCGTGCGCACGCCGGCAATGCGCACCGAATAGGCCAGGGTGCCGATCAGGTGGATGACGAAGGTGAGGAAGCAGATCAGCCAGAGCTGGGTATCCATGCGCGTTTGATGTTGTTGTCAAGCATGCATGCTGACACCGAACTGATTGCGCGGCAACTGGAGATTTCGCGCTTCGATCTACGGCGCCGTCGCGTTCGTACGGTGGGCACGAAGTGCCCACGCGGTTACGTGCGTATGAATCGGACGGCGGCAGCAAGGTGTCGCTCGCGACGTATCCGCCAGTCGCAATCCGATTTGATGGTTTTGAATCCCGGCACAGTGAAGCTGTCCGAGCGACGTTTACCGGTACGAGTCCAAGCGATGCGCACGTAACCGCGTGGGCACGGAGTGCCCACCGTACGGGGTACGTCGCCGGCCCATCATCGACCCACGGATACGTTACCAGCCCATCACCGTCCCACGGATACGTCGCCGGACCATCATCGACCCACGGATACGTCGCCGGCCCATCATCGACCCACGGAATACGTCACCGGCCCGCGGACACGCTGCTGGCCGATCAGCCGTTGAGCTGCCCGCGCACGCGTTCGATCGCTTTCTTCACCTGGTTCGGCGCCGTGCCGCCTACGTGGTCGCGCGCAGCCACCGAACCTTCCAGCGTCAGCACCGCGAACACGTCGTCGCCGATCAGCGGCGAGAAGCCCTGCAGCGTCTCCAGCGACATCTCCGACAAGTCGACACCCGCCACATCGCAAGCACGCACCGCATGCGCCACGGCTTCGTGCGCATCGCGGAACGGCAGGCCCTTCTTGACCAGGTAATCGGCCAGGTCGGTCGCCGTGGCATAGCCCTGCAGCGCGGCGGCGCGCATGTTCTCGGCCTTCACCGTGATGCCGCCGGCCATGTCGGTAAAGATGCGCAGCGTATCGAGCACGGTGTCGACGGTATCGAACAGCGGCTCCTTGTCTTCCTGGTTGTCCTTGTTGTAGGCCAGCGGCTGGCCTTTCATCAGGGTCAGCAGGGCAGTCAGGTGGCCGTACACGCGGCCGGTCTTGCCGCGCGCGAGTTCCGGCACGTCCGGGTTTTTCTTTTGCGGCATGATCGACGAGCCGGTGCAGAAGCGGTCGGCGATGTCGATGAAGCCGATGCGCGGGCTCATCCACATGACCAATTCTTCCGACATGCGCGACACGTGCATCATGATCAGCGAGGCGGCGGCGGTGAACTCGATCGCGAAGTCGCGGTCGGAGACGGCGTCCAGCGAGTTGTGGCACACGTCCTCGAAGCCCAGGTCTTTTGCAACACGCAGGCGGTCGATCGGGAAAGTGGTGCCGGCCAGGGCCGCAGCGCCCAGCGGCAGGCGGTTCACGCGGCGGCGCGCATCCGCCATGCGCTCGGCATCACGGCCGAACATCTCGACGTAGGCCAGCATGTGGTGGCCGAAGGTGATCGGCTGCGCCACCTGCAAATGCGTGAAGCCCGGCATGATGGTGTCGAAGTGGCGCTCGGCGAGATCCGTCAGCGCGCTGCGCAGGCTGTTCAGCAGGGCGGTCACGTCGTCGATGGCGGCGCGCACGTACAGGCGGATGTCGGTCGCCACCTGGTCGTTGCGCGAGCGGCCGGTGTGCAGGCGTTTGCCCGCATCGCCGACCAGCTCGGTCAGGCGCTTCTCGATGTTCAGGTGCACATCCTCCAGGTCGAGCAGCCACTCGAAGCTGCCGGCCTCGATCTCGCCACGGATCTGCGCCATGCCGCGCTCGATCTCGGCGCGGTCTTCATTGCTGATGATGCCTTGCGCGGCCAGCATCTCGGCGTGGGCGAGCGAACCCTGGATGTCGAACAGGGCCAGGCGCTTGTCGAAGAAGACGGAGGCGGTGTAGCGCTTGACGAGATCGGAGACGGGTTCGGAGAAGCGCGCCGACCAGGCCTCGGCTTTCTTGGAGAATTGTGAAGTCATGGGAGTTTCCGGTTGATTTCCCCGATTATAAACCGCCAGGCGCGGCGGCCGGCGGGGCAGGGGCCGGATGACAAGGCGGCCAAAATCCCCGATGATGCGCATGTTCAGTCTGACGCAATGGAGAAAAGATGAAGCAAGGATGGATTCCGCTGGCCCTGGCGGCCGCGTTCGCAGGCGCTGCCCAGGCCCAGCCGCAGCCGGCCGCCCAGCCGCAGCCGGCACCGGCCCCGGTCCAGGCGCCGGTCCATACCGCCCCGGCCCAGCCGGCGACAAGCAAGGAAGCCGATGGCGCCTCGGTCGACTCCACCGTCGCCGCCCTCTACGAGGTCATTTCCGGCCCGGCCGGCGCGCCGCGCAACTGGAACCGCATGCGCGCGCTGTTCGTGCCGGATGCCAAGCTGTCGATGATCGTCCCGCAGAATCACGGCAGCTTTGCCCTGCGCCCGATGACGGTCGAGGACTATATCAGCCGCAACATGAGCACCTTCAGCGCCAACGGTTTCTACGAGAAGGAAATCGCGCGCCGCACCGAAACCTTCGGCCAGCTGGTGCATGTGTTCAGCACCTATGAATTGTTGCGCGCGCCGCACGACGCCAAGCCCTTCCTGCGCGGGATCAACAGCATCCAGCTGGTCCACGACGGCAAGCGCTGGTGGATCGCCAACCTGATTTGGCGCGCGGAAGACGCCCACCTGGCCCTGCCGGAACGCTACCTGCCGACCACGGACGACGCGCGCTGACATCCGGCCGTAACCGGAACTTATCGTTTCGGCAAACGGCGTTAAAATTGGTTTTTTGCCGGATGGTCCCAGCATGACTACCAACGACTCCAGTTTCCAGGTCAGCACCGACCAGTCCCTGCTCGACATCCCGATGATCTACCGCTTCCTCAGCGAGCAGTCGAGCTGGGCGGTGGGGATTTCGCAGCCCACGGTCGAGCGGGCCATCGAGAACTCGCTCTGTTTCGGCGGCTACCTGGATGGGCGCCAGGTCGCCTTTGCCCGCGTGATCACCGACTTCGCCACCTTCGCCAACCTGGTCGACGTGTTCGTGGTGCCGGAATACCGTGGTCACGGCTATGGCAAGCAATTGGTCGCGGCGGTGTTGCGCCATCCCAGCCTGCAGCACCTGCGCCGCTTTACTCTCGCCACAAGCGACGCCCACAGCCTGTACGAGCGCTTCGGCTTCACCGCGCCGAGCAAGCCCGAAACCTTGATGGAGCGCTATTTCCCCAACATTTACGTCTCCTGAGCGGACGCAACATGGCGACGTCTTTCTCGAATCAGGCTTACGCTTTGACTGTCCGAAAAGGAGCGCATCATGGTCCGGTTCGCTGTTCCCGTTGCCCTGCTGCTGGCCTTGCTGGTGGGCTCGCCGCTGCACGCCGCTGAAAGCCCGCCCAAGGGCTCGCTGGTCATCATCGGCGGCGCGCTGCGGCCGGATAACGCGGCAGTCTGGGATCGGATCATCGCGCTGGCAGGGGGCAAGGGTGCGCGCATTGCCGTGTTCGCCTCGGCCTCCGCCAATCCCGAGAAATCCGGCGCCTTTTTGGTCGAGCGCCTGAACCGCTACGGCGCCAACGCCTTCTTCGTCCCGGTGGCCGTACAGCTGGGCACCGACTACCAGGCCGCCGCCGACAACCCCGAACTGGCCAAGGCCGTCAGCACCGCCGGCGGCGCCTACTTTGCCGGCGGCGACCAGGCCCGCATCACGCGCGCCCTGCGCCGCCCCGACGGCGCCAACAGCCTGGTGCTCGACGCCCTGTGGAGCATGTACCGGCGCGGCGGCGTGATCGCCGGCACCAGCGCCGGCGCCGCCATCATGAGCAGCTCGATGTTCGGCCATCCGAAACCGGTACTCGCCACCCTCAAGCTCGGCCTCACCGATGGCCAGGAAATCACGCCGGGCCTGGGCTTCATCGGCGACGACGTCTTCGTCGACCAGCACCTGCTGGTGCGCGGGCGCTTTGCGCGCATGCTGCCGGCCATGCTGCAAAAAGGCTACAAACTCGGCCTGGGCATCGACGAGAACACGGCGATGGTGGTGGGGCCGCAACGCGATGTCGAGGTGATCGGCTACAAGGGCGCGCTGGTGGTCGATCTGTCGGCTGCGAATGCCCAGGAGGGCGCCTTCAACGTCAGTAATGTTCGCCTGAGTTACCTCGACAATGGCGACCGTTTCAACATCGCCAGCCATGCCTTCACGCCGGCGCCCGACAAGGCCGATGGCCGGCTTGATCCAGCCCGGCCTTATTACCGCGAGCCGCTGTTCTCGGCCGATATCCTCGGCAACAGCACCGTCGTCGACTTGATGGGTAAACTCATCGACAGCGACCAGCCGGAAGCCATCGGCCTCACGCTCGACAGCGCCAATTCCGTGCAGCCGGACCTCGGCTTCGAGTTCAAGTTCTCGCGCACGGGGGAGAGCGTGGGTTATATGTCGGCGGCGACCGAGGCGTATTCCATCTACAACGTGCGGCTGGATATCCGGCCGATTATCGTCAAGCGGCCGTTGTACCAGTACAAGTAAGTGTCACGCATGCAGAAATGCTGCCGTCGGTCGGCAGCATTTCTGGCCATGTACAGGATTACAATGCATGCCTTTCCCTCTTCACAGGAAACCGCATGCTCCGCCTCCTTGCCGCTGCCCTGGCGCTTGTTTCCAGCGCCGTCGCCCTGGCTGCCCCTTCCGCCCAGCCCGCCACCGTCCGCCTCGACTACACCCACAGCGGCAACGCCCTCTCCGACAGCTACGCCATCGAGCGCGTGCTGATCGAGCCGCTGCCCTGGCCGGGCGACATGGCGCGCAACCTGGACGACACCAACCGCGGCCAGAACCGCGTCGAGGTGGTCGATGCGAAGACCGGCGACCTGCTGTACTCGCGCGGCTTCTCGACCGTGTTCGGCGAGTGGCGCACCACCGAGGAAGCCGGCAAGCTCAGCCGCAGCTTCAGCGAATCGGTGCGCTTTCCGCAGTTCGACCAGCCGGTACGCGTGCGCATCCTGAAACGCGACGAGCGCAATGCCTTCTCGGTGGCCTGGAGCGTGGAAGTCGACCCGAAGGCGCAGGACGTGATCAAGCAGCAGCCGCCGGCGCCAGCCAAGCCGATTCCCATCCATGTCAGCGGCCCGTCGCCGCAGAAGGTGGACCTGCTGATCCTGGGCGACGGCTACACCGCACAAGACATGCAGAAGTTCGAGGCCGACGCGCGCCGCCTGTCGCAGCACCTGTTCACGGTGTCGCCGTTCAAGGAGCGTGCGAACGATTTCAATGTGTGGGCGCTGGCGGTGGCGACCACGGAATCGGGCATCTCGCGCCCCTCGACCGGCGTGCACCACGCGTCGCCGCTCGGCACGCGCTACGACATCTTCGGCAGCGAGCGCTATGTGCTGACCCTGGATAACCGGGCGCTGCGTGACCTTGCCCAGCATGCGCCCTACGAGTTCATCGAAATCCTGGTGAACAACGAGACCTACGGCGGCGGCGGCATCTTCGGCCAGTTCAGCACGGCGGCGGCGGGCAATGCCTGGGCCGATTACCTGTTCGTGCACGAGTTCGGCCACCATTTCGCCGGCCTGACCGACGAGTACTACACTTCGCCGGTCGCTTACCAGGCCAGCGACGCGCGTCCCGAACCCTGGGAACCGAACGTGACCGCGTTGCGCGATCCGGCCCGGCTCAAATGGAAACAACATGTAACAGCAGGCACACCCTTGCCGACGCCCTGGCCGAAAAAAGCTTATGAAGACGCCTCGCGCGCCTACCAGAAAAAGCGCGCGGCGCTGCGCGAAAACGGGCGTCCGGAAAGCGAAATGGATGCGTTGTTCCGCGAAGACCTGGCCCGCACGAATGCCCTGTTTGCGAAGCAGCCGCACCGCCACGCCATAGGAGCGTTCGAGGGGGCGAACTACGAAGCGAGCGGCTATTACCGGCCGGCGATGCAATGCATCATGTTCGACCGCAGCGGGCAGTTCTGCCCGGTTTGCCAGGACGGGATCGTCGACATCATCGACCTGTACGCGGGGCCGGCAGGGCGCTGAAACACCTTGTTGCAACTCAGCAGTAGTGTGTGTGGTGGCGAACAGAACTTCCTGTTCGAGAGGCATATTCTGAACCTGTGATTAACAAAAACACAAACGCAGGCCTCAGACCTGCACCCACCATAAAACCGAAAGGACACACCATGCACAAGCTGCTCGCAACCCTGATCGCCGGCGTTTTCGCTACCTCCGCTTACGCCCAGACCACCACTACCCCGGCCAACACCAACGCCGTCGTGAAAGCCGAAGCCAAGGCCGAAGCCGATGTGGCGAAGGCTGAAGCGAAAGAAGCCAAGGCTGCTGCCAAGGCCGACGAAAAAGCCACCAAGGCCGTCGCCGACGCACAAGAGAAAAAAGCCAAGGCCCACGCCAAGGCCGTGAAGACCCACGCCGACGCCGCCGAGAAAGTCACCAAGGCCGATCCGGAAGACCGCGCCAAGGCAGCCGCCAAGGCTGAGGAAAAAATTTCGGAAGCCAACCTGAAGGCCGAGAAAACCATGATCAAGGCCGACGAGAAATCGCTGAAGAAGCAGGTTGATGCCGCTGCCGACCGCGCCACTGCTGCCGCCAAGACCGAACAGGTCCGCGCAGAAGCCGCTGCCGACGTGCACAAGGCTGCTGCCAAGCACTAAGCTGCGTGTAGACGCATGAAGAATGCCGGCGTGATGCCGGCATTTTTTATTGTGTTGATGAATTGGTGATGTGTTTCCGGTGGTCGTATCGATGCGAATCCGGATGGGTAGCACCGCGTGGGCACAAGTGCCCACCCTACGGACTACGGAAGCATGCGCTCAGGCTGTGTCCACGCGGGCAGATACCCCCGGTCGATGTAGGGTGGGCACTCGTGCCCACGCGGTAAAACGGATCCGTCATCGCACGATCCGCACACGGCCCACAACACACGCATACACCACAAACAACAACGCCGGCATGTGCCGGCGTCGTCAAGACACATCGACCGCGCTTATTCGCCGGTCGCGCGCATCGCCAGGTCCGTCGCCTTCAGCTTCGCCGACAGCGGCTTGCCCTTCTTCGCGCGCTTGCCGAAGTGCGGCTCCAGCCCCGACGCATACAGCTCCACCACGCGCGGTTTCGATCCGGCCCAGGTGCCGATTACGTTCACGCCCTTCTGGCTGATCGGCTGCACGGCAAGCAGGGTTTCCTTCGGCTCCAGCTCCATCAGGATCACGCCGCGTCCGCCATTCGTCAGCACCTTCATCTCGTCGATGCCGAACACCAGCACGCGGCCTTTCTCCGACAAACAGGCCACCGCGCCGGCGGCATCCGACACCACGCGCGGCGCCAGCGGCAGGGCGCCGTCGTCGAGGGTAATGAAGGACTTGCCGCCCTTCAGGCGGCTGACCATGTCGCCGGCCTTGGTCATGAAGCCGAAGCCGTTGGTTGTCGAGATCAGCAAACGCGTGTCGGCCGTGCCAGCGAAGTAGTGCAGGATGCGCACGCCGCCCGACAAGTCGACCAGCGTCGTGATCGGCACGCCGTCGCCGCGCGCGCCCGGCAGGGCGGCCACCGGCACCGAATACACCTTGCCGTTGTCGCCGATGCCCAGCAGGGTGTCCACGGTGCGGCACTCGAAGGCGCTGCCCAGCGAATCGCCCGGCTTGAAGGTGAACTGGGCGTGGTCATGCCCGATGCCGGTACGTGCGCGCACCCAGCCTTTCTCGGAAATGATCACCGTCACCGGCTCGTCGATGACCTTCTGCTCGGCCACGGCGCGCTGCGCTTCCTCGATCACCGTGCGGCGCGCATCGCCGAACTGTTTTGCATCCGCCTCGATCTCGCGGATGATGGTGCGCTTCATGGTCGACGGATTGGCCAGGATGTCTTCCAGTTTTTCCTTCTCGCCGCGCAGCTGGGCCAGCTCCTGCTCGATCTTGATCGCTTCCAGGCGCGCCAGTTGGCGCAGGCGGATTTCCAGGATGTCCTCGGCCTGGCGTTCGGACAGGTTGAAGCGCTCGATCAGCGCCGCCTTCGGATCGTCCGCATTGCGGATGATGGCGATCACCTCGTCGATGTTCAGCAGGACGATCTCGCGGCCTTCCAGGATGTGGATGCGGTCGTCCACCTTGCCCAGCTTGAACTCGGTGCGGCGGCGCACGGTGACGAAACGGAAGTCGATCCACTCCTGGATGATGTCGCCCAGGCCCTTCTGGCGCGGGCGGCCATCGCCGCCGATCATCACCAGGTTGATCGGGCTCGAGGTTTCCAGCGAGGTGTGCGCCAAGAGCAGCAGCATGAACTCGTTCTGGTCCAGGTTCTTCGACTTCGGCTCGAACACCAGGCGCACCGGGGCTTCGCGGCCGGATTCGTCGCGCATGGTGTCGAGCGCGTTCAGTACCGTCTGTTTCAGCGCGATCTGTTCCGGCGTGAGCGTCTTCTTGCCCAGCTTGACCTTCGGGTTGGTCAGCTCTTCGATCTCTTGCTGCACCTTGGCCGCCGAGGTACCCGGCGGCAGTTCGGTGACCACGGCCTGCCACTGGCCGCGCGCCAGTTCCTCGATCTTCCAGCGCGCGCGTACCTTCATCGAGCCGCGCCCGCTGGCGTACATGTCGGCGATCTGCGACGGCGGGGTGATGATCTGGCCACCGCCCGGGAAGTCCGGGCCCGGGACGATGCCCATCAGCTCGGCGTGCGAGATCTTCGGGTTGCGGATCATGGCCACCGCTGCATCGGCCACTTCGCGCAGGTTGTGCGAGGGGATCTCGGTGGCCAGGCCCACCGCGATGCCGGAGGCGCCATTCAACAGCACCATCGGCAGGCGCGCCGGCAGGGCACGCGGCTCGCTGGTGGTGCCGTCGTAGTTGGGCTGGAAGTCGACCGTGCCCATGTCGATTTCATCGAGCAGCAGGCGCGAGATCGGGGTCAGGCGGGCTTCGGTGTAGCGCATCGCCGCGGCGCCGTCGCCATCGCGCGAGCCGAAGTTGCCCTGGCCGTCGATCAGCGGGTAGCGCAGCGAGAAGTCCTGGGCCATGCGCACCAGCGCGTCGTACACCGACTGGTCGCCGTGCGGGTGGAGTTTACCGAGCACGTCGCCGACCACGGCCGCGCACTTGCGCGGCTTGGCGCTGGCGCCCAGGCCCAGTTCGTTCATCGCGTACAGGATGCGGCGCTGGACCGGCTTCTGGCCGTCGGAAACGTCGGGCAGGGCGCGGCCCTTGACCACCGAGACGGCGTAGTCGAGGTAGGCGCGCTCGGCGAAGGTGGACAGGGTCAGGGTTTCGACGTCGTCGAGCGCTTCGCTGGCTTGTTCGAACAGATTTGCTTGAGTAGACATGGTGCTTACGAAAATGGATGTTGATTCTTTTTAGTGCGGATCATGTTCACGACCATGAAGATCGCGATGCTGAAGAGCGGCATGACGAGCATGGACATCGGCTGGGCCTGGAGCTCCGCCAGTTCCGGACGCAGCAGCGTGACGGCCAGGACCAGCCCCAGGCTGCCCACCACCGCGCCGACCGGATTGAGCGTGGGATTCGACAGCAGCATGCCGCCCACGATCCACAGCCAGCTCAGGGCGGCGTGCAGTTGCGGCGGCAGCGGCGAGATGCCGGCGCCGAGCACCAGGGCCAGGGTCCCGGCCAGCCAGGCGCAGCGCAGCGGCAGCAGCAGGCCGGCGCGGGCCGGCATGCGGCCCCACAGGTCGGCGCCGCCGCGGTAGAGCAACTGCAGGCCGCAGTAGGTGCCGGCCGCGCAGGTGACCAGTCCATACCCGGGGTAGGCCTGCTCCGCCATCACGCTGCCGAAGCCGATGCAGAGCAGGGCGCCGAACAGGTAATGCGTCTTGTCGAACAGGACCGAGTTGGCGAAGCTGGCCACGAGCGTGCAGCCGACCATCGCGGCCCCCAGCGTCCAGGAGAAAGCGGCCGGCGGCTGCGGGATGAACATCAGGACCGACAGCAGCGCGAAGACGGGAATCCAGCCCAGCTGCACGCCGGGGCGGAAGCGCAGGTCGTGCAGCAGCCAGGCGGTTCGGTCCGCGCTGCGCAGGCGCGCCAGCGGTTCGTAGCGCGCCCAGGCCACGCCGGCAGCCAGCGCCAGCGGCACGAACAGCAGCAGGATGCGCGGATCGAAACCCCAGTTCGCCCTGCCCACGGCGTTGGACAGCATGAAGGGCGCCATGCCGATCGCCCCGCTGACCAGCGCGGTCTCCAGGAAATAGCGGCGTCCTTCGACGCGGCGCTCCCATTCCTCGAACACCTCGCGGTTCAGCTTGAAGTACAGCAGTTCGCGGTGGTATTCGCGGATCAGCGCGATCTGCTCGCGCATCTGGCGCGTGAAGGTGGAACTGAGGGTGCGGCCGAAGCGGCGCCCGGCAGTGTCGGCGAGCAGGGCGGCAATCACGAGTTCGCTGCTGGCGCGTTGCAGCAGCTGGTTGTAGTCGCGCCCGGCGCGCAGGCGCGCCATGGCTTCGCCGGTGGCGTCGGGCAGGCGCCGCCCGACGAAGGCGGCATCCTCTTCCCAGCCGAAGACGGTGAAGATGGCTTCGCGCAGCTCATCGCTGCAGGCTTCGCCGGCGCAGTGCTGGATGGCGAACAGTTCGAAATGCTCGCGCACTTCGAGCAGCATCATGTCATCGCCGTCGATGATCAGCTTCAGCTGGTACTTGGGCGAGACGGCGGATTTCTCGAGGAACTGCCCCCACAACAGGCCGGCGATCTCGAACGCGGCCGCGCTGGCGGCTTCGGCGGCGGCGCGCGCCTGCTCGCGCTGGCGGCTGCGTTCCTGTTCCTGGGCCAGGCGCAGCGCGCGCTCGTCCGGTACCTCGCGCAGCAGCGGTACCGGGCGTTCCCAGGCTTCTTCGCGCAGCGCTGCGATCGGGCGCTCCCAAGCGGGTTCGAATGCCTCTTGCTCAGGGGCGGGAGCGGCTGCTTGCGCTACCGGCACGAAGGCCGGCGCGGGCGCTTCCAGCACCTGCACCTCCTGCCCGGCTTCGCTGTCCTGGTAAGGCGCCATCTGCAGCGCCGCCTGGTAGGCGTCGTTCAGCTGCTGGAAGCCCTCGGCATCGTCTTCGGGCCGCGTGACTTTCAGCTTGCGCGCATAGGCGCGCTTGATCGCACGCGCATCCGGCGTGGGATCGATGCCGAGGACGGCCCAGGCGCTCATTCGAGTCCGCCGCGGTCGAGGTCGACCAGTACTTTCTGCAGCGTCTCGCGGGCGCGGCGCGCGGCCGCCTGGTCCTGGGCGTCGAGCACGGACTGGAAGGCGGCGATGTGCTGGGCCAGGTATTCGCGGGCGTCGCCCAGCAGTTCCTGGTACAGGCGGTCGGCCTCGGCCACTACGGTGCGGTTCTCGATCTGGTCGCGCGGGTGGATCTTGAGTTCGGCCAGTTCAGCCAGGCGCTGCTCGACCTGCTCAGGCGTCATCACGCCGGCATTCTCGGTGATCACCAGCTTGTGCTTGTCCCCGGTCGGCAGGACCGTGATCTCGGCTTCCAGCACGCCGCTGATGTCGTAGGTGAAGCGCACGTCGGCGTTGATCTCGCCGGCTTTCTTGGCCGGGATCGGGAAGTCGATCGCGCCCAGGTACACGTTGTCCTTCACCAGGCGCGCCTCGCCCTGGTAGACCAGCACGCGCAGCGCGCGCTGGCCGTCGCGCACGGTGGTGATGTTCTGCACGCGCGACACCGGCACCGTGGCATTGCGCTCGATGATGGGCAGGTAATGGCCGGGTTCGAAATTGTTCGGCCCGATCTGGCGCGAGATGCCGATGCCGAGCGAGTAGGGCGCAACGTCGGTCATCACCACCTCTTCCAGCGCGGCGTCGCGCATCTTGAGGCCGGCCTGCACCGCGGCGCCCAGGGCAATCGCGTGGTCGGGGTCGATGTGCACCGAAGGGAAGCGGCCGAACATGCGCGACACGAGTTTGCGCACGATGGGCATGCGGGTGGCGCCGCCGGCCAGCACCACGGCATCGAGTTCGCTGGCCTTGATGGTGGAGTCGCGCAGGGCGCGGTCGACCGGTTTGCGCAGGCGCTGCAACAGCGGGTCGCACAGCTGGGCCAGCGTGTCTTCGTCGAGGCGCCAGGTGAATTCGCGGCCCTCGTGCTGGAACGTCATCTGGGTGGTGCTGGCGTCCGACAGCGCGCGCTTGGCGCGTTCGGCTTCGTCGCGCAAACGTTGCGTCTGGGCGCGCGTGAGCACCGCAGTGCCGAGCGCGTTGCGCAGGCTGCTGCGTTCATAAAACGTCTTGACCAGGATCTCGACGAAGTCTTCGCCGCCCAGGAAGTTGTCGCCGGCCGAGGCGCGCACTTCCATCACACCCTCGAAGAGGTCGAGGATGGAGACGTCGAAGGTGCCGCCGCCCAAATCGAAGACCAGGAACTTGGTTTCCTGCTGGCTGTCCTGGATGCCGTAGGCCAGGGCCGCGGCGGTCGGTTCGTTCAGCAGGCGCTCGACCTTCAGGCCGGCCAGCTGGCCCGCCGCGCGCGTGGCTTTTCGCTGGGCGTCGCTGAAGTAGGCCGGCACCGTGACGATGGCTTCTTCCACCTTTTCGCCGAGCCAGGCTTCGGCGTCTTCCTTCAGGGCGCGCAGCACCAGCGAGGACAGCTCTTCCGGACGGAATTGCTGCTTGCCGAGTTGGGTGACGCGCTCGCTGCCCATGTAGCGCTTGAACAGCGAGGTGCTGAGCTCCGGATGGGTCTGGAGGCGCGAACGTGCCGCCGCGCCCACCAGCACCGTGCCGTCGTCGTCGATGCCGACGCAGGACGGCGTCAGGTAGTCGCCGAGCGCATTGGGAATGATCTGCGCGCGCCCGTCACGCCAGGCTGCTACCAAGCTGTTTGTGGTGCCCAAATCAATACCAATGATCATGATCAGATATCCGCTTCGGTGTCGTTACCGTGTTCCTCGATCCAGGCGCGCCTTGCGGCGGCCTCGCCCTTGCCCATCAACATGTTGAAACGTGCGCTCGATTCGCCGTGGTCGAAGTCGCCCAGGGCCACCGGCAGCAGGCGGCGCGTGTCCGGGTTCATCGTGGTTTCCCATAGCTGCTCGGCGTTCATCTCGCCCAGGCCCTTGAAGCGCGAAATGCTCCAGCTGCCTTCCTTCAAGCCTTCTTTCTTGAGCTTGTCCTCGATGGCCAGCAGTTCGCCGTCGTCGAGCGCATACAGCTTTTGCAGCGGCTTCTTGCCGCGCGCCGGCACGTCGACGCGGTACAGCGGCGGACGCGCCACGCAGATGTGGCCATGCTTGAACAGGGCCGGGAAGTGCTTGAAGAACAGCGTCAGCAGCAGCACCTGGATGTGCGAGCCGTCGACGTCGGCGTCGGACAGGATGCAGATCTTGCCGTAGCGCAGACCGGTCAAATCCGGCGAATCGCCGTGCGAGTGCGGGTCGACGCCGATCGCCACCGAGATGTCGTGGATTTCGTTGTTCGCGAACAGGCGGTCGCGGTCGGTTTCCCAGGTGTTGAGCACCTTGCCGCGCAGCGGCAGGATCGCCTGGTATTCCTTGTCGCGGCCCATTTTTGCGGAACCGCCGGCCGAATCGCCCTCGACCAGGAAGATCTCGTTGCGGGTCAGGTCGGTCGATTCGCAATCGGTCAGCTTGCCCGGCAACACGGCCACGCCCGAGGATTTTTTCTTCTCGACCTTTTGCAGCGAGCGCATGCGCGACTGCGCCTGCTTGATCACCAGCTCGGCGAGTTTCTTGCCGTATTCGACGTGCTGGTTCAGCCAGAGTTCGAGCGGCGGCTTGGTGAAGGTGGAGACGAGTTTCACGGCGTCGCGCGAGTTCAGGCGTTCCTTGGTCTGGCCCTGGAACTGCGGGTCCAGCACCTTGGCCGACAGCACGAACGAGACGCGCGCGAACACGTCTTCCGGCAGCAGTTTCACGCCTTTCGGCAGCAGGCCGTGCAGCTCGACGAAGCCCTTCACGGCGCCGAACAAACCGTCGCGCAGGCCGGACTCGTGCGAGCCGCCGCTGGGCGTCGGGATCAGGTTGACGTAGGACTCGCGCACCACGCCGCCTTCCTCGTTCCAGGCCACGACCCAGGCCGCGCCTTCGCCTTCGGCAAAGCTCTCGTCGCCGGCGGCGGCGTATTGCGCGCCTTCGAACAGCGGGATCAGGGTCTGGCCGCTCGAGCCTTGCGCCAGCGCTTCAGTCAGGTAGCCGCGCAGGCCTTCGTCGTAGCGCCAGGTTTGCACGTCGCCGGTCTTGGCGATGGTGAGGGTGACGGTCACGCCCGGCAGCAGCACGGCCTTCGAGCGCAGCAGGCGCACCAGTTCGGCCATCGGGATGTTCGGCGAATCGAAGTATTTCGGGTCGGGCCAGGCGGTGACGCGGGTGCCGTTCTTCTTGCCGCCGCGCTCGAAGGGCGCGGAGCTGAGCGGCTCGACCACGTCGCCGTTCGCGAACACCAGGCGGTGGATGCCGTTGCCATCGTCGGTCTTGCGCCAGACGTTGATTTCCAGGCGGGTGGACAAGGCGTTGGTGACCGAGACGCCGACGCCGTGCAGGCCGCCCGAGAAGGCATAGGCGCCGCCCGAGCCCTTGTCGAACTTGCCGCCGGCGTGCAGGCGCGTGAATACGATCTCGACCGTGGAGACGCCTTCTTCCGGGTGGATGCCGACCGGGATGCCGCGGCCGTCGTCTTCGACCGTGACGGAACCGTCGACGTTCAGGGTAACGCCGATGTTGCTGCAATAGCCGCCCAGTGCTTCATCCGAGGCGTTGTCGATCACCTCCTGGATGATGTGCAGCGGGTTCTCGGTCCGGGTGTACATGCCCGGACGCTGCTTCACGGGTTCGAGACCCTTCAGGACGCGGATGGATGATTCGCTGTAATCGGGTGCGGGTTTCTTGGTTGCCATGCTATTGAGTGTTTTTTTGAAATGCCTGCGCATTCTATCTTGTCAGAAGGAAAAAATAGGAATGGCGTCGATGGAATGTACTTGTCAACGCACGGGAACGTGACTAGATTGGTACGCAAGCCTGCCAGCTTATAGCGGCTCCGAGAAATCGTCGAACAGAAAGCGCCGGCCAAGACCACTACTGTACATGCATACAGTATGGATGGCAAGAATCGCTTGCAGTCGGGGATAGTAGCCCGGCCAGCGTACCGTTTGGCGTACAACAGGCACGGCCAGCATGGCGCGTGCCGGATTGATTCGTCATGCTTGCAAAGAAATCTCCCACGGCCGTCCGCCTGCTCGGCTTCGCACCGGCCGACGCCGCCGTTATCGCTTCCCTGTTGGCCGAGGCGCCGCACTGCGGGCCGGCCTATGCCTGCCTGCACGAGGACAGCCTGCAGGAGCCCGACCTGTACCTGGCCAACGGCGAGGACCCCGGCGCCATGCTGCGCCTGGCGAGCATGCGCAGCACCCCGCTGGCCCTGCAGGTGGGCGGGGCGGCGCGCGGGAGTGCCTGGACCCGGGTCGAGCGTCCGCTGGCGGCCGCTTCGCTGCACCCGGTGCTGGCGCGGCTGGTGGCCGAGCGCCGCCGCGTGCTCGAGCGCATGTGCGCCTGCGGCGAGCCGCCCCTGCCGGAACGGCGCCGGCGCCAGCGCTGCATCGGCGCGCACCTGGCCGGCGATGGCGAGGCGCTGCGCCAGCCGCCGCGCGACGGCAAGGTGCTGATCGTCGATAAAGGCGGCGCCTTCCGCGACCATCTGGCCCAGCTGATCGGCGCCCAGCGCCTGCCGATCGCCTGGACCGACAGCGCGCCGGCGGCCGTGCGCCTGTGCGACGAAACGCCGGTCTTGCTGGCGATGATCAACACCTCGACCCCCGGCATCGATCCGTACGCGCTGTGCGCCGCGATCAAGGCCCAGGAAGGGGCGGGGCGCACGGCGGTGGTGTTGCTGGTCGGCCGCGCCTTTTGCTACGACACGGCGCGCGCCCATTCGGCCGGCGTGCGCGGCCTGCTCGACCAGCCGGTGGGCGACCGCAGCCTGGTGGCGATGCTGCAGCGCCTGGCGCCGATACCGGCCTGATCGATGCCGCGGTGTGATTTTGTTACAACTTCAAATCGTGCGCGGCCGTGGCGAGGCTATATTGAAGCCATGGCAGACGATCATCCACCAGGACCCGACGACACCCCTGGCCCGCCCCAGGAAACCCGCCCCGACGCCCCCGAACGCGTGCCCGACCGCCGCTCAGCCGATGGCCCGCCGCGCTACCAGCGTCCCGGCGACACGCCTTTCGCGCTGGCCGGCCGGGTCTTGTCCTCGCGCTGGCGCGCCCTGCGCGACCGCTTTAGCCGCGACTTCATGCGCCGCACGCTGCGCATCGGCGTCTCGGCCCGCATCTTCCATCCCGAGCCGGGCTCGACCGGCCTGCGCAGCAAGAATTTGCAATACCTGGAAGAGTCGATCGCCCAGTGGGTGATGTCGCGCGACGTGCTCGTGTTCATGATCCCGACGGTGAATACCAACGGGCTGCTCCACCCCAGCAACATCACGCTGCGCCACTACGCGCGCCACCTGGACGGGCTGGTGCTGCAGGGCGGGGCAGACGTGTCGCCGCAAACCTATTCCGAAACCCCGACCCGGCCCGAGTGGAGCGGCGACCGCGCGCGCGACTTGTACGAGCTGGAGCTGCTGCACGAATTCGTCGAGGCCGGCAAGCCGGTGCTGGGCGTGTGCCGGGGCTGCCAGTTGATCAACGTGGCGTTTGGCGGCTCCCTGTACCAGGACGTGGCGACGAATGTGCCCGAGGCACTGGCCCACGTGCACACCGATTATGACGCACACCGGCATGCGATCGAGTTCCCTCCGGGCTCGTCGCTGGGCAAGATGTTCCCGAAGGCGGCGCGGCCGACCGTGAATTCGATCCACCACCAGGCGGTGAAGGAACTCGGGCGCGATGTGCGCATCGAGGCGGTGTCGTATCCGGATGGGATCGTCGAGGCGATCCGCTACGACAAGGCGGACTTCGTGATGGGCTTGCAGTGGCATCCGGAATTCCACCGGGCCGGCGGGACGGATTTGCTCGATTGCACGCCGGTGCTGGATGAGTTCTTGCGGGCGGCGCGGGAGACGCGCTTGTAATTGCGTCTGCCGATGATCGGGCGATGAAACCGGTGGGTTCGAGAACCCACCCTACAGACCGTTTCTCACCGTTTCTCACCGTGCGCACCATGCCACCGTATCCGCCACACCCATTCCGAACACATCAAACACCCACGCACACGCTTGCGAAATCGCTTGCCTCTCATCCGCCCCTCCATTACCATTGAATGAGAATGATTCTCATTCATGGAATGCAAGCCACCGTCCATCCGAACAAGGGGCTGTCATGAAAGACCACGCAAACGAGCCGTCCATCCTGCCGGCGCCCGACATGCGCCACCGCGACGCGGTGATGATCGCGTCGCTGCTGCACCTGATGTCGCACTACACTGCGCGCGACGAGAACGACCGTCCCTGCGTGCGCCTGGCCTCGGTGATCGAGCGCCACCTGTGCGCACTGTCGCGCCTGCCCGAGCTCGACCCGGTGCTGCGCGCCACCTGCGAGCAGCTGTGCGAAAAATGGGCCGGCCTGGTCGACGACGGCATGCCGCGCCCGGTGGCCAAGCCGACCTTCATCGAACGCATCATGCGCGGCAGCCGCCTCGGGCCAAGCCCGGCCTGAAATCGCAGCTGCGGCGGTAGGGTGGGTGGCTCCACCGTCGACCAGTGATCGGCCGCTGGTGTGTGCGCCACCCACGCGTTGATCGTTGGCGGCAATATCATCCGGAACGATCACAGAGCGGCATGCGGCGTGGAGTCAGCGCTGCCAGAAGCGCCGCTCACCCCGGAACAAATTGATCGCCGAATGCACGATCGCCTCGACGCTGCCTTCACGCTCGTACTGCTGGCGTAGCAGCGCCGCATCGCTGCCGCCGGCCGCGGCATCGGCCAGGTGGCGCAGGCCGTCCAGGCCGCCCAGCGCCTCGGCATGGGGTTCCATCTTGCGCAGCGTCGTCAGGATGTCTTCGCGCAGCGACACGGTCTCGTAGGTCTTCGGATGCGTAATCGACCCTTCCAGCCCGAAGCGGCAGGCCTGGAAGCGGTTGTAGTTGTAGACCAGGTAATCGTCCTCGACCGGCGGCTCCTCGGCGCGCTGCAGCAGGTAGCTGCACAGCGCCTGCAAATAAGCCGCCAGCGCCGCCGCGCGCTGCACCGTCAGCGGCATATCGCACACGCGCAGCTCGATGGTGCCGTACTCGGGCTTGGGCCGCAGGTCCCAGTAGAAATCCTTCATGCTCTTGATGATGCCGGTGCGCTCCATCTTGGCGTAATACGCATCCTCGAAATCGCGCCAGCTCAGCGTAAACGGCGCGCGCCCGCTCATCGGGAAGGCAAACACCGAGTTCAGCCGCGCCGAATCGAAAAAACTATCATGCCCCTGCACGAAAGGCGAGGACGCCGACAGCGCAATGAAATGCGGAATGTAGCGGTTCAGCGCATGCAGCAAATACATGGCGTTGTCGCCATTCCCGCAGCCGATGTGCACGTGCTGGCCGAACACCGTGAACTGCTTGGCCAGGTAGCCGTACAGCGAGGACAAATGCTCGAAGCGCGGCTTGGCGAAGATTTTTTGTTCGGACCAGTGCTGGAAAGGGTGGGTGCCGCCGCCGGCGATGCCGATGTTCAGCGTGTCTCCGGCCGTCACCAGCGTGTCGCGGATCTCCACCAGCTCGGCCAGCAGCTTGCTGTAGTCGGAATGCACGCTCGAGTTAATCTCGATCATGCTCTCGGTGATCTCCGGCGTCACGTTGCCGGGGAAGGGTTTGCGCGACAGCAGGTGCAGCAAGTCCGGGCTGGCCGCGGTCAGGTCGAAGTCGGACAGGCTGACCAGCTGCAGTTCGAGCTCGACCCCGAAGGTGAGCGGCTGGGATTCGGTAAAGGCTTCAAGCGGCATGGTGGGTCTCCGGCCGGGCTTCAGGTGTTTCGCGGGCCCACACCAGGGCACGCTGGATGATGATGGGGCCGAAGATTTCGAGCAGCATGGTCACCGCCGCCACCGAGCGCAATTCCTCGACCACCACCACGCCGGCCAGGCGCGCGTGTTCCAGCAGCAGGATCACGAACACCGATAACGGCGCCAGCGCCACCCCGGCCAGGAAGCCCTTGCGCCAGGACACGCCCGACAAATGGGCGAAGGCGGTCACGCCGGCTGTCTTGGTGACCATGCGCGCGATGACGATGACAATCGCCAGCCAGATACCGGCCGCCACCTTTTCCCAGTCCAGGGTCGAGGCCGCGTAGACGAACAGCAAAATGGTGAGCAGTTCGCCGAGGGCGCCGAAATTGCGCTGGGCCTGGCTGAAGGCCACGCGCCGGTGGCGCGCCACCAGGCCGAAGGCGAGCGAGGCCACCACCGGCGACAAGCCGCCCGCATAGGAAATGGCCACCAGCAAAATCACGGCAATCGCAAAGGCGACCGTGGCATCGTGGCGCGGGTTGCCGATGGCGCGCAGCAGGGCCGGCACCACCAGCCCGAACACGGCGCCGGTGAGGGCCGAGACCGCCAGCAGCACCAGGCTGTTCCAGAGGGCGTCGCCCAGGTCTTCGAAGGTGCGGAAGATCCAGAAGCCGACCACGGCATTGAAGGCGAACACGGCCAGCACGCAGTTCTGCGCCGACAAATGCAGCACGCGTTCCGTCACCTGGCCCGAGCTGCGCTGCTCGTTGATCACGCGCACCACGGTGGCGGGCGAGGTGGCCATGGCCAGCGAGGCCAGCATCAGCGACGTCAGTTGCGGCGTGCCGAAGGCGACCGCGATGAAGTAGACGGCCACGAAGGTGGCGATCGATTCGACCAGGCCGCTGACGCCGATCCAGGGATTGTTGCGCAGCCAGCGCAAGTTGATGCGGTAGCCGAGCTCGAACAGGATCAGGCCGAAGGCGACGTCGGCCAGCATCGGGATGGCGCCGGCATCGGGGGCGGGCAGCACGCCGAGCTGGGGTGCGGCGAGGGCGAAGCCGACCAGGCCATAGAAGCTGATGCGCGGCAGGTTGGTGTAGCGCTGGCCGAACTCCCCGGCGATCCAGGCAATGGCAACCGCGAACGGCCACGCGAGGGTGTTCAGGATCGGTAACAGCTCGGTCATGCAGTCTCCAGGAAGTGAAGCAAGGGGGGCGCGTCCATACTACAAGCGCCTGTGGGGCGCACGATTGGGTCCACCAGCGCTGGCGCAGACCTGCCGCAAATATCGCGTTTCGCGGCGCCGCCGTCCGTGCTCGCACTAACAAAGTGCGCCGGGCGTCTTGCGGCGTGCGTTGTCAGCGGGTACGCCGCTGGCTAGAATGGCGGGCATTTCAGTATTCCCTCCGGCCTGGCCGCCGCTGATTCCTTATCCGTCAACCGCGTTGGCGTTTCCCTTCATGTCCGTGCAAGCATCCCCTCCGCCGCAAGCCCGTCCGCCGATCCGCCTGACCGCCCAGCTGCTGACCTGCGCCATCGTCCTCATCATTGCCGCCGTGATCATCGTCGTGGCGCAAGCCGAGCCGTTGTCGGTGTTCACCGGGCCGATGGGCGTGGCCAACCAGCTGCTGTTCGGGCTGGGGTTGTCGGCGCTGGCGGCCGTCGGCTCGTATGTGAGTTTCCGCCTGACCGCGCAATCGGAATCGGCGCGCAAGACGATTGCGGCATATGCGCGGCTGGATTTGTCGGGCTTGAATCCGGTGTGGATCAGCCTGGCGGCGGCGATTGGCGAGGAGCTGCTGTTCCGCGCGGCGCTGCAGCCTTTGCTGGGCGTGTGGATTACGTCGGTGATCTTCCTGCTGACGCACACGCCGGTGTACCAGTTCCGCAAGCTGGACAAGGCGACCCTGGCGCAGGCAGCAGGGGTGTTCGGCGCCAGCGTGGTGCTGGGTTTGATCTACCAGTACGTGGGCTTGCTGGCGGCGGTGCTGGTGCACGTGGCGATCGATGTGGTGGGCTTGTATGTCGTGCGCAATGCGCTGCGGATGCGGAGCTGACCGTACGGTGGGCACGGCGTGCCCACGCGGATGCTGGCGTATTGTTGGCTCGTGAACGCGGCGGATATGTTGGCGATTCGATGAGGCGTTCGCGGCGTATCCGGGACGCCGCCGCTGGCCTACGGCTTGTCGGGTTTTAATTTGGCTGACACGGCGCGTGCTTCCGCGTGGGCACGTCATTGATGCCCCCGGCATCAATGACCCCACCGTACGGTTGCCGCGGCCGGTTGCCGCGGCCGGTTGCCATAGCCAATTATCACGGTCGCTGGGCCCAATAACTACTTGCTCAGCAAACGCATCGCGCGCTCCAGCCCCTCCAGCGTCACCGGGAACATGCGGTTGTTCATGATCTGGCGGATGATGGCAATCGACTGCCGGTACTGCCACAAATTCTCCGGCTCGGGATTGAGCCATGCAAACTTGGGAAAAGCCTTGCAGAAGCGCGCCAGCCATTCGGCGCCGGCTTCCTCGTTGTTGTACTCGACCGAGCCGCCCGGCGCCAGCACCTCATAGGGGCTCATGGTCGCATCGCCGACAAAGATCACGCGCGTGTCGGCCGGGTACTTGCGCAACACTTCCCAGGTCGGAAAACGCTCCGCATGCCGGCGCCGGTTGCTCTTCCACAGGTAGTCATAAACACAGTTGTGGAAGTAGTAGAACTCCATGTTCTTGAACTCGCTCTTCGCGGCCGAGAACAGTTCCTCGGTGCGCTCGATGTGGTCGTCCATGGTGCCGCCCACATCGAGCAGCATCACCACCTTGATGCGGTTCTTGCGCTCGGCCTGCATGCGGATGTCGAGGTAGCCGGCATTGTTGGCCGTGGCGCGGATGGTGTCGTCGAGCGCCAGTTCGTCGGGTGCGCCCTGGCGGGCGAAGCGGCGCAGGCGGCGCAAGGCCACCTTGATGTTGCGCGTGCCCAGTTCGCGCTCGTCGTCGTAGTCCTTGTACGAACGCTGGTCCCAGACTTTTACCGCCGTGCGATTGCGGCCCTGGCCGCCGATGCGGATGCCTTCGGGATTGGTGCCGCCATGGCCGAAAGGCGAGGTGCCGCCGGTGCCGATCCATTTGTTGCCGCCTTCGTGGCGTTCCTTCTGCTCTTTCAGCAGTTCGTTCAGGCGGTCCATCAGCTTGTCGTAGCCGAATTTTTCCAGCGCCGCCTTTTGCTCGGGCGTCAGCTCGCGCTCCATGCGCTTGATCAGCCAGTCCAGCGGGATCTCGCCTTTCGACGTGTCGAACACGGCCTCGATGCCCTTGAAGTACATGCCGAAGGCGCGGTCGAACTTGTCAAAGTGGGCTTCGTCCTTTACCAGTGTCAGGCGCGCCAGGTAGTAGAAGGCGTCGAGCGAAGGCGCGATGACGCTTTTTTCCAGGGCTTCGAGCAGGGTCAGGAATTCCTTGATCGAGACCGGGACCTTGGCGCTGCGCAGTGCGAAGAAGAAATCGATCAGCATGGTGCGTGTCCGTGGCGTTCGAGCCGGTAGTGCAGTTGCGCCTTGATCTCGGGCCACTCGCCGCGCACGATGCTGTACATGACGGTGTCGCGCACGGTGCCGTCGCGGCGCAGGCCATGGTGGCGGATCACGCCATCCTTCCTGGCGCCCAGGCGTTCGATGGCGGCTTGCGAGGCGAAGTTGAAATTATCGGTGCGCAGGCCGACCACCGCGCAGCCGAGGGTATCGAAGGCATGCGACAGCAGCAGCAATTTGCAGCTGGTGTTCACGTGCGAGCGCTGCACGCCCTGCGCATACCAGGTGTAGCCGATTTCCACGCGCTCGAGTTCAGGCACAATGTCGTGGAAGCTGGTGGAGCCGAGCACGCGGTCCGTGGCCACGTCGACCACGGCGAATGCCAGGCGGTTCGGCGTCTCGAGCGCGGCGTGCACATAGGCCTGGGTGCGGTGCGGCTCGGGCACCGAGGTCACGCGGATGTTCCACAACTGGCCATCGGCCGCGGCGGCGCGCAGGCCGTCGACGTGCTCCAGGCGCAAGGGTTCCAGCCGCACGCCGTTGAAGTCCAGCGTGACCGGCTCCACACGGATCATCGATTCGTCCTCGACATGTAGACCAGGCGCTCGAACAAATGCACGTCCTGCTCGTTCTTCAGCAGGGCGCCGTGCAGCGGCGGCACCACTGTTTTTGCGTCCTTGCTGCGCAGGGCTTCGGCCGGAATGTCCTCGGCCAGCAGGAGCTTGAGCCAATCGAGGAATTCCGAGGTCGAGGGCTTCTTCTTGATGCCGGCGACATCGCGCACTTCGTAGAAACTTTGCAGGGCGGCGGCCAGCAGCTCCTGCTTCAGGCGCGGGAAGTGGACCTTGACGATGTCGGCCATCGTTTCGCGGTCGGGGAATTTGATGTAGTGGAAGAAGCAGCGGCGCAGGAAAGCATCCGGCAGTTCCTTCTCGTTGTTCGAGGTGATGATCACCAGCGGACGGTGCTTGGCCACCACCATCTCGCGCGTCTCGTACACATAGAACTCCATGCGGTCGAGTTCGCGCAGCAGGTCGTTCGGGAATTCGATGTCGGCCTTGTCGATCTCGTCGATCAGCAGCACCACCGGTTCCGGCGCCGTGAAGGCTTGCCACAGCACGCCCTTGACGATGTAGTTGTGGATGTCGCGCACGCGCTCGTCGCCGAGCTGGGAATCGCGCAGGCGCGAGACGGCGTCGTATTCGTACAGGCCTTGCTGGGCCTTGGTGGTGGACTTCACGTGCCACTGCAGCAGCGGCATGTTCAGCGCGGCCGCGACTTCCTCGGCCAGCATGGTCTTGCCGGTGCCCGGTTCGCCCTTGATCAGGAGCGGGCGCGCCAGCGTGAGGGCGGCGTTCACGGCCAGTTTCAGGTCGTCGGTGGCGACGTAGTTGTCGGATCCTTCGAAGCGGGCTTGGGCTTGCATGGGCGTGTGTGGTGAAAGAGGAAATCCTGAGTATATGCCAGAAGCCGGGCAGGGGCGGGAGCAGGATGCAGGCGCGGCTGTCCGGCTGCGCGACGTTGGTAGACTGCAATCTTTTGTTGGGCTAGAATCGGATGCTTGTTGGCAGATTTGCCAACTTTAGCGGCTTCATCCAGTTTCGTGCGGTAGCGGTATTCGATCAAATATTTTGCGATTCCCACCATGAAAAAACTCTTAGCTGTACTCGTTCTGGGCGCCTGCGCCGGCGCCGCGTCCGCCGCGGACGTCGTCGGCAACCCGAAGGCCGCGCCGGCCAAGATCGAGATGTGCATCGGCTGCCACGGCATTCCCGGCTACAAATCGGCCTTCCCCGAGGTCTACCAGGTACCGATGATCGGTGGCCAATCGGCCAAGTACATCGAAGCCGCCCTGCACGCCTACAAGAAGGGCGACCGCAAGCACCCGTCGATGCGCGGTATCGCGGCCAGCCTGTCGGACCAGGACATCGCCGACGTCGCCGCCTACTATTCGCAGCAGAACGCCACCAGCCGCAAATGAGGACCGCCGCCATGCAAAAACTGATCATCGCGCTGGTGCTCGGCGCCGTTTCCGTGGCCACGCACGCTGCCGACATCAAGCGCGGCGAAGAGCTGGCCAAGAAGTACAACTGCGCGTCCTGCCATGGGGCGGACTACAACAAGCCGATCGACCCGAGCTATCCGAAGCTGGCGGGGCAGCACGCCGACTACATCACGCACGCGCTGATGGCCTACAAACGCGGCGGCGACAAGGCGAACGGGCGCAGCAACCCGATCATGGCGGGCTTTGCCAAGCCGCTGACCAACCAGGACATGGCCGATATCGGGGCGTATTTGTCGAGTTTGCCGTCGCAGCTGGTGGTGAGCAAGTAAGACGGAACATGACACCCCGCGACGCGATTCGGTGACGCGGCGGTAATCGTACGGTGGGCACTCCGTGCCCACGCGGAAGCGTGCATGGTGATGGCTTCCTTCGCATCGAAACACGTGCATGGACGTGGTCCCGACAAATGAGCGGCTGATCATTTCATTCTGGCGCGGGTGTGCTGCTGGCGCGGCGCCGGCATTAGCCAACACCGCGCAAGCTTCCGCGTGGGCACGTCATTGATGCCCCCGGCATCAATGACCCCACCGTACGTGATTGGCGCCGGCGGTTCGGCAGATGCTGCGGCATGAGGCGTCCGGCGACTCCGACTATAATAGCCAGCATATCCAATCCCCCGAAGCGGTCTTGCTCCGTTCCGGGGGATTTCGCTTTTCCGCGCCTTTTGTTGGAGTGTCATCTTGCAGTCCGTCTCACCTGCCTACCTGAAAACCAACCTGCTCAGCGGCCTCACCGTCGCCCTGGCCCTGGTTCCCGAAGCGATCGCCTTTGCGCTGGTCGCCCACGTTTCGCCGCTCACCGGCCTATATGCCGCGGTGCTGGTCTCCTTCATCACCTCGGCCTTCGGCGGCCGGCCCGGCATGATCTCGGGTGCGGCCGGGGCGCTGGCCGTGGTCATGGTGGCGCTGGTGGTCGAGCATGGCGTGCAGTACCTGTTCGCCGCCATCATCCTGATGGGCCTCCTGCAGATGCTGTTCGCCGCCGCGCGCCTGGGTAAATTCATCCGCATGGTGCCGTATCCGGTGATGCTCGGCTTCGTGAACGGCCTGGCGCTGGTGATCTTCATCGCCCAGTTCGGGCACTTCAAGGTCAACGGGCAGTGGATGCAAGGCGCCCAGCTGTTCACCATACTCGGCCTGGTGGCCGCGACCATGGCCGTCATCTACATCACGCCGCGCATCACGAAAGCCGTGCCGGCAACCCTGGTCGGCATCCTGATGGTCAGCGTCGGCGCCGCGCTGCTCGGCATCGAATCCAAGACCGTGGGCGAACTCGGTTCGATCGCCGGCGGCCTGCCCAGCTTCGCCCTGCCCAACGTGCCCTGGAACTGGGAGACCTTCAAAATTGTCTTCCCCTACTCGCTGGTGCTGGCCGGCGTGGGCCTGATCGAGTCGCTGCTGACGCTCACCCTGGTCGACGAGATCACCGAAACGCGCGGCCAGCCGAACCGCGAATGCATGGCCCAGGGCGCGGCCAATGTCGTCACCGCCTGCTTCGGCGGCATGGGCGGTTGCGCCATGATCGGCCAGAGCATGATCAACGTGAACAACGGCGCCTACGGCCGCCTGTCGGGCATCGCGGCATCAACGTTCCTGCTGTCGTTCATCCTGTTCGGCTCACACTGGATCGAGCAGATTCCGCTGGCAGCGCTGATCGGCGTGATGTTCGTGGTCTGCGAAAAGACCTTCGAGTGGGGCACTTTCCGCACCGTCGGCAAGGTGCCGCGCGCGGATACGCTGGTGGTGGTGCTGGTGGCCGCCATTACCCTGGTATTCGACCTGGCGATTGCCGTGATCGTGGGCGTGGTTGTGTCGGCGCTGGTCTTCGCCTGGCAGCACGCGAAGCAGATCGCGGTGACGACCTCGCACGACGAGCAGGGCTGGAAAATCTACGAGTTGCAAGGCACGCTGTTCTTTGCCTCGGTGGCGAATTTCAACGCGCTGTTTGCGCCGAAGGACGACCCGCAGGACGTGGTGGTCGAGTTCCGCAGCGCACGCGTGGTGGACCACTCGGCAATCCAGGCCATCGATGCGCTGGCCGACAAGTACCGGGCGCTGGGCAAGCGCCTGCACCTGCGCCACCTGAGCCCGGACTGCCGCGAACTGCTCGGCAAGGCGCGGGACATGATCGAGGTGAATGTGGTGGAAGATCCGCGCTACCGGGTGGCAGACGACAAGCTGGGGTGATCGTCGGGTCGACGGTGGGCACGAGTGCCCTACGTGGCCCGGCCCACCCTACCTATTACGACAAGCTGGGTTGATCGCCGGGTCTAGCGCATTGCGCGGCTGCGCACGCACTCGATATAAGCCTCGGTGTCCGGCGGCACGCCGTTGCGCTGCGATTTCCAGATCATCTCGCCCAGGCATTCCATGATCTCGTGGTGGGCGTCGTGCTCGCCGATCTTGCGCACCAGCAGGTCGTGCGCGGCCTTGATGCCGCGCGGCTGGTCGATCGATACCTGTTCGGCGATCGACAGATGCATCGACAGGTGCAGGAAGGGATTCGCCTGGCCGCCTTCGACCGAGTAGTCGCGCGCGACGGCTGCCTCGGCGTCCATCATGGCCTCGTGGTATTCGGGATGCTGGACGATCCAGTCGGCGGCGATGGCGTCCATCGGCGTGAGGACTTCGCCGGCGCGTTGCTTGCGGAAGGCGTCACAGAAAAAACGGCGCACGTCGTGCGAGGACGGGGTGAACATGGCGGGATCGTGGAAGCGGTGGGGAGGGGCGTTATTTTAACGCGGCGGCGTGCACTGCGCTGCCGGCGCTGGGTTCTTTTCACGATGGCAATGAAAAGAAAAAGGCAAGCTGTGCCGCTTGCGCGACGGGCTTGCCTTTCTGGCCTGGTAACTGCTGAGTTACAGGCGCAACTACTTCTCTGGTGTCAGCACCAACTGCGGCTCCCCCGCCGCCTCGCGGGGCGGCCGCGGCGCGGGCTTGGCGCCGCCGCCGCCCGCAGTCGCCGGCGCGCCGCCCTGGCCGCGCGGCTGGCGCAGGTAGCGCGCGCTGTGGCGGCGCTCGCCGTGCCCGCCGTTGGCCGGCCAGCTGATGAAACGCGACAGTTCCTGCAAGGCGCGCTGGTACACGTCACGCTTGAACTCGATGACCACGTCCAGCGGCACCCAGTAGTCGTGCCAGCGCCAGGCGTCGAACTCCGGATGGTCGGTCAGGCGCAAATTCACGTCGTTGTCGCGCGCAACCATGCGCAACAAGAACCAGATCTGCTTCTGGCCGCGGTAATGGCCGCGGATCTCGCGCTTGATGAAGTGGTCCGGCACCTCGTAGCGCAGCCAGTCGCGGGTGCGGCCCACGATCTTGACGTGCTCCTGGCGCAAACCGATTTCTTCCTCGAGCTCGCGGTACATCGCCTGTTCCGGCGTCTCGCCGTATTTGATACCCCCTTGCGGAAACTGCCACGAGTGCTCGCGCACCCGCTTGCCCCACCACACCTCGTTATTGGCGTTGAGCAGGATGATGCCGACGTTGGGGCGGAACCCTTCACGATCGAGCATAAGTGCACCTCGAAACTTTCTGCCGGCCTTTGGTCCCTTGCGTTTTTACCTACAAATCCCTGCGTCAGCCATGCCTTTCGATCACGAAAACGGCGGCGGCTGCGTGTTCCGGACCCATTTGTACAAAGTTTGGACGCATCAGCCAGCTAATCCTTTAAAATTAGGTCGATTATAACCCTCTCTTTTTAAAAAGAATTCATCGATATGCGTGCCTCACGATTTTTTATTTCAACTCTTAAAGAAGCGCCATCCGATGCCGAGATCGTCAGCCACAAGCTGATGATGCGGGCGGGGATGATCAAGCGCCTCGGCTCGGGCATCTACACCTACATGCCGACCGGCTTGCGCGTCATTCGCAAGGTCGAAGCGATCATTCGCGAAGAGATGAACAAGTCGGGCGCGCTGGAACTGCTGATGCCGGTCGTGCAGCCGGCCGAACTGTGGCAAGAGACGGGCCGCTGGGACAAGATGGGTCCGGAACTGATGCGCGTCAAGGACCGCCACGGCCGCGACTACGCCATCCAGCCGACCTCGGAAGAAGTCGTCACCGACGTCGTGCGCAGCGAGATCAAGTCCTACCGCCAGCTGCCGCTGAACTTCTATCACATCCAGACCAAGTTCCGCGACGAACGCCGCCCACGCTTCGGCCTGATGCGCGGCCGCGAGTTCACGATGAAGGATGCGTACTCGTTCGACCGCGACGTCGAAGGCATGCAAAAGTCGTATCAGATCATGTTCGATGCCTACGTGCGCATCTTCAACCGCTTCGGCCTGAAATTCCGCGCGGTGGCGGCCGACAACGGCGCCATCGGCGGCACCGGCTCGCACGAATTCCACGTGATCGCCTCGACCGGCGAAGACGCGCTGGTCTACTGCCCAAGCTCCGACTACGCCGCCAACATGGAAGCGGCCGAAGCGCTGGCCATCGGCGAACGCGGCGCGGCCACGCAGGCGATGACCAAGGTGCCGACCCCGGGCAAGACCAAGTGCGAGATGGTAGCCGAGCAGCTGGGCCTGCCGCTGTCGCAAACGGTGAAAACGATTGCGTTGACCGTTGAAGCCGAAGAAGCGGGCAAGGTCAGCAAGCAGTACTTCATGCTGCTGCTGCGCGGCGACCACGAGCTGAACGAAGTCAAGGTCAACAAGGTCCCTGGCCTGGGCAGCTACCGCTTCTCGACCGAAGAAGAAATCGCCGCAGTCTACGGCACCGTGCCGGGCTACCTGGGCCCGGTCTCGCCGAAACAGCCGGTGACCATCGTTGCCGACCGCACGGTGGCCAACATGGCCGACTTTGTCTGCGGCGCAAACGAGGTCGACGCCCACCTGAGCGGCGTGAACTGGGGCCGCGATCTGCCTGAGCCGGTGGTTGCCGACCTGCGCAACGTGGTCGAAGGCGACGCCTCGCCGGACGGCAAGGGCGTGCTCGCCATCGAGCGCGGCATCGAAGTGGGCCACGTGTTCCAGCTCGGCACCGCCTACTCGAAGTCCATGCAAGCGACCTTCCTCGACGAGAACGGCAAGCCGGCCCCGCTGCAGATGGGCTGCTACGGCATCGGCGTGACCCGTATCCTGGGCGCGGCGATCGAGCAGAACTTCGACGACAAGGGCATCGTCTGGCCGGACGCGCTGGCGCCGTTCCAGATCGTGCTGTGCCCGATGGGCATGGACCGCAGCGAGATGGTCAAGGAGCAGACCGAGAAACTGTACGCCGAGCTGCAGGCGGCCGGCGTGGACGTGATCGTCGACGACCGTGGCCTGCGCCCGGGCGCCATGTTCTCGGACTGGGAACTGATCGGCGTGCCGCACCGCGTGGTGATCGGCGAGCGTGGTCTGAAGGAAGGCAAGCTGGAATACCAGGGCCGCCGCGATACCGAAGCCACGGCCGTGTCGGTCGACGAGATGGTCGGCTTCATCAAGGCCAAATTCGCACAGTGATGCGGATGGCGGGACAGGGCGGGGCGCGCGCGTTTGCCGCTGGCGTGGTGCTGGCGGCGGCGCTCGCCGTGGCGGGTGCCGCGCACGCGGGCAACCAGAAGGAAGAGGCGCTCGCCGATTCCGTGCGCCTGGCGCTGTCGAACGCCATCAACGATGCGCGTCCGCCGAAGCCGACTTTTCGCGACGAGGCGGGGCGCTTGCGCTACCAGCAGTGGTTCAACGAGATGTCGGGGCGGCTGAAGAAGCGCATCCCCGACGATATTTCGCGCACCGAATTCCTGGAGGCGGCCTGGTACGAGGCCACCCGCGCCGGGCTCGATCCGGGGCTGGTGCTGGGGCTGATCCAGGTGGAGTCGGCCTACCGCAAGTACGCGGTGTCGATCGCCGGCGCGCGCGGCTACATGCAGGTGATGCCGTTCTGGACCAAGGTGATCGGCGACAGCGACCGGCGCAAGCTGTTCCACATGCAGACGAATTTGCGCTACGGCTGCGCGATCTTGCGCATGTACATCGACATGGAGCGCGGCAACCTCTACCTCGCGCTAGGCCGCTACAACGGCAGCCGGGGCAAGCCGCAGTATCCGAACGCGGTGCTGTCGGCGTGGAAGAAGTGGGAGTTTACGCCGACGGCGGTGGCCTCGCGCTAAGCGCGTTTCTGTCGAAACGTTACCCGTACGGTGGGCACCCCGTGCCCACGCGGATACGTGCGCTTCCGTTCACCGTTGGCCGTGATATCTCGCCCGCAAACGTCTCCGCGAGCCGCAAGCCTCTCCAACCCCGTTTTTCACCCGTCGGTGACATTGTCATGCACCGCGAGCGACGATTCCCCGCAATGGGCCAGTTGGACACGCACGTAACCGCGTGGGCACGGAGTGCCCACCGTACGGTTGAAGCCGCGGGCCATACAATCCCATAACATATCAATCGAACCATACGGTTTATTTGCGGTGTAGACTGCCCGCTTTCCACCCCAGGATCCACCATGCGATTGACCACTCTCGCCGGCGCAAGCCTGCTGCTGGCCGGCTGCGCGTCCACCGGCCCGGCGCCCGTCGCCAACCAGGCCACCTCCAGCGTCGACACCCGCGCCAAGAACATCATCTTTTTCCTCGGTGACGGCATGGGCATCAACACCCTCACTGCCGCGCGCATCTATGCGGTCGGCGAAGACGGCGAGCTGACCATCGACACGCTGCCCGAATCGGCCTTCGTGAAAACCTTCTCGAACGACGCCCAGGTGACCGACAGCGCTGCCTCGATGTCGGCCTACATGACCGGCGTGAAGCAGAACAACGGCGTGATCTCGATGTCCTCGGACACGCGCGCGATCTCCCCGGTTGCCGATGCCAACGGCAACAAGCAGGTCAGCCGCTGTGAGAATGGCCGTCCGGTGCCGACCCTGGCCGAACTGGCCAAGGCGCGCGGCATGGCCGCCGGCGTGGTCACCACCACCAGCGTCACCGATGCCACCCCGGCCGCCACCTATGCCCACGCCTGCCACCGCAAGATCGAATCGGACATCGCCGCCGCGCTGGTACCGGGCGGCGCAGGCTACAACGCCGCGCTCGGTGCGAATGGCCTCGACCTGGTGTTCGGCGGCGGCGCCCAATTCTTTGCCCCGGTCGCACAAGGCGGCAAGCGCGCCGACGGCCGCAACCTGGTCGCGGAGCTGCAAGCCAAGGGCTGGCGCTACGCCGCCGACAGCGCGCAGCTGCAGGCGCTGGCGCCGAACGGCCAGCCGGCCATCGGCCTGTTCGCCCAGAACCACTTCACGTATGAGGCTGCACGCGACGCCGCCAAACAGCCGGCCCTGGCCGACATGACATCGAAGGCCATCGACATCCTGTCGCGTAACCCGAACGGCTTCTTCCTGATGGTGGAGGGCGGCCTGATCGACCACGCGCTGCACGCCACCCTGGCCAAGCGCGCGCTGCAGGAAACCGTGGCCTACAACGCGGCCCTGAAGACCGCCATCGACAAGATGAACGCCATCGACCCGGGCCTGAAAAATACCCTGATCGTGGCCACCGCCGACCATGACCACACGCTGCTGATCAACGGCTATTCGCCGCGCACCGGCAAGACCACGCCCACCAATCCGGGCGTGCTGGGCCTGGTGCGCAGCCTGCCGGACAACCAGGTCCGCCTCGACAAGGACGGCGCGCCCTTCACCATCCTGGGCTTCGGCACCGGCGAGCACCGCATCCAGGGCAGCCGCAAGGACCTGAAGCTGACCGACGCCATCGCGGCCGGCGACGACTACCACCAGGAAGCCGTGGTGCGCACGCGCACCGGGGCCGAAACCCATGGCGGCGCCGACGTCTACCTGGGCGCCATCGGCGCGCATGCGGAACTGTTCCGCGGGACCATCGACAACACCCGCGTCTTCAACTTGATCAAGACGGCGGGGGACCTGTGAGCGCCATGAACAACTACCCGATGACCCGACTCGCCGCGCTGCTGCTGGCCGCGTCCTGCACGCTGCCGGCCCACGCGCAAACCGCTCCGGCTGCCAAGCCGCAGGCCAAAAACATCATCTTCTTCCTCGGCGACGGCATGGGCCCGACCACGATCACCGCCGCGCGCATCTTCAAGGCGGGCGAGGACGGTTTGCTGGACTTCGAGCGCCTGGACCGCACCGCGCGCATCAAGACTTACTCGGCCGATGCCCAGGTCACAGACAGCGCACCTTCGATGGGCGCCTACATGACCGGCGTGAAGATCAACAACGACGTGATCTCGATGAAGGACGCCAAGCCAATCGCGCCTGCCAAGGACGCCAACGGCAACGCCAGCATCGACCGCTGCGGCGCCGGCAACGGCACGTCGCCGATGACCATCCTGGAACTGGCAAAAGCCAACGGCAAGTCCGTCGGCGCGGTGACCACGACGGAACTCACCCACGCCACCCCGGCCTCGACCTTCTCTCATGTGTGCGACCGCGACATGGGCTATACCATCGCCCAGCAAATCGTACCGGGCGGCGCTGGCTACAACACGCGCCTGGGCGATGGCGTCGACGTGCTGATGGGAGGCGGACGCATGCACTTCACGCCTTTCGATGCCAAGCGCAATCCGAAGGGCCGCGGCGACGGGCGCGACTTGATGGCCGAATTCGCGGCGCGCGGCTACTTCGTGGCCAACACGCGCGCCGACATGCAGTCGGCCCTCCCGAACCGCAAGTTCGTCGGCATCTACGCCGACAGCCATCTCGACTATGCATCGAAACGCCGCCCGGAGCAGCCGACGCTGGCCGAGATGACGGCCAAGTCCATCGAGCTGCTCTCGAAAAACCAGAAGGGCTTCTTCCTGATGGTCGAAGGCGGCAAGATCGACCACGCGCTGCACGACACGAATGCGCGCAATGCGATGACCGAGACGGTGGCCTTCGACGAAGCGATCCAGACGGCGGTGGACCGCATGCGCGCGCTCGATCCGGGGCTGGAGAACACGCTGATCGTGGTCACCGCCGACCATGACCACACGATGGTGCTGAACGGTTATCCGAAGCGCGGCAATCCGGTGCTGGACATCGTGCGTGGCTATGCGAACGGCGAGCCGACCAGGGATGCCGACGGCAAGACGTTTACCACGCTGGTGTTCGGGAATGGGCCGAACCGGCCGGACGTGCGCGCGGACGTGAGCAGCGCGCAGGCGCTGGCCGAGGATTATCACCAGGAGACGGGGATCCGCTGGTCGAGCGAATCGCATGGCGGCGGGGACGTGAAGCTGTATGCGGCAGGGGCGGGCTCGGCGCCGTTCAAGGGGACGATCGAGAATACGCGCGTGTTCGACTTGATGAAGGCGGCGTTCGGGTTCTAGAAGAATGTTGGCTGGGACCGTACGGTGGGCACGGAGTGCCCACGCGGATGCGTGATCGGTGTTGGCGCTTGGGCGCGGCGATGAAAGCCGTTTGATGATGCGCATGTTCGCGGAATACCCGCGACGCTTGCAGGAATTTGCCTGCGTTTGCGATGAGCATTTGGATGCGTCGCCGCAGCGCATCCGTTACGGCCAAGACAGCGCCGCCCCGATGCATGCATCCGCGTGGGCACTTTGTGTTTGAGGCCCCCGGCCTCAAACACCCCACCGTACGGGACACGTCAACAATGTCCCATCCAGCCCCCAAAACAAAAAGCCCCGGTCACGCGACCGGGGCTTTTCAACGTTCAGGCCAGTGGGGCAGCCGGCGTTTATTATTTCAGGTGATTCGAGATCAGCTTGGTCATCTCGAACATCGAGACTTGTTCCTTGCCACCGAAGACGGCTTTCAGCTTGTCGTCGGCGTTGATCATCTGGCGGTTGTCTGCAGCTTGCAGGTCCGCTTTCTTGATGTATTCCCAGACTTTCTTGGTCACTTCCGTGCGTGGCAGCGGCTTGTTGCCGACCACTGCAGCCAGCTCGGCCGACGGCGTCAGCTCTTTCATGAAAGCGGCGTTCGGCTTGCGTGCTGCAGCCGGTTTCTTCGCTGCTGCTGCCTTTGGTGCTGCTGCTGCTTCCTTTGCCGGAGCGGCGGCCTTCTTCGCCGCAGGCTTAGCGGCCGGCTTGGCGGCTGGCTTCTTTGCGGGCGCTGCTGGGGATTTCTTGGCTGTTGCCATCTTCGAGCCTCCTAAACGAGCTTATGTAAAAGTTGCGCAATATCGCACGGCTTATATTGGTGGCGTTTTAGCGTTCCTGCAAGTCTTTTTCTTCATTTTTTCACTCTATACGCCCCAAAAATCGGGGTTTGCGCGTCAAGCATGAGCGCAGCGTGAAAATCCACGCGAAATTCGGCGCAAAAACGCCGCGCGGGGCATGAAGCCAGGCGCGGCGTTTTCTCGGTCGAGCGAGCCTCAAGCAAGGCAGGAAAGCTTAGCGCATCCCTGGCATCATGCCCTTCATCCCGCGCATCATCTTCATCAGGCCGCCGCCTTTCAGCTTCTTCATCATGGTCTGCATCTGGTCGTATTGCGTCAGCATGCGGTTGACTTCCTGCACCTGCACGCCGGCGCCGGTGGCGATGCGGCGCTTGCGGTTCGCCTTGATCAGTTCCGGCTTGGCGCGTTCCTGCGGCGTCATCGAGTCGATGATGCCGACCATGCGCCGCACCTGCTTCTCGGCCTGGTCCATGTTGGCGCCGGCCGCCGCCTGCTGGAACTGCGCCGGCAGTTTATCGAGCAGGCCGGACATGCCGCCCATTTTCTTCATCTGGGTCAGCTGGGCCTTGAAGTCGTTCATGTCGAAGCGACCGCCCGCCTTGATCTTGTTGGCCATGTCGGCCGCGGCCTTTTCATCGACGCCCTTGCGCGCCTCTTCCACCAGCGCCAGGATGTCGCCCATGCCCAGCACGCGGCTGGCCATGCGGGTCGGATCGAAGGCTTCCAGGCCGTCCAGCTTTTCCGACACGCCGGCAAACTTGATCGGCTTGCCGGTCACGTGGCGCACGGAGAGGGCCGCACCGCCGCGCGAATCGCCATCGAGCTTGGTCAGCACGATGCCGGTCAGGGGCAGGGCGTCGTTGAAGGCTTTCGCCGTGTTGATCGCATCCTGGCCCAGCATGGCGTCGACCACGAACAGGGTCTCGATCGGTTTCACAGCGCCGTGGACGGCGGCGATTTCCTGCATCATCGCTTCGTCGATACCGAGACGGCCGGCGGTGTCGATGATCAGGACGTCGTGGTAGTGCTTCTTGGCCCAGTCCAGCGCGGCCAGGGCAATGTCGACCGGCTTGTCGGTGGATGACGACGGGAAGAAGTCGGCGCCGACCTGCTTCGTGACCGATTCCAGCTGCGCGATCGCGGCGGGGCGGTAAACGTCGGCGGAGACGGTCAGGACCTTTTTCTTTTTCTGTTCCTTCAGGTACTTGGCGAGCTTGCCGGTGGTGGTCGTTTTACCGACACCCTGCAAACCGGCCATCAGGATGATCGCCGGCGGCTGCTGCGCGAACGAGAGCTGGGTCGCTTCGGGGCCGAGGTCGGCGCCCATCAGGGCGGCCAGCTCGCGCTGGACCACGCCGACCAGGGCCTGGCCCGGGCTGAGCGAGGCGATGACTTCTTCGCCCAGCGCTTTTTCCTTCACTTTGGCGATGAATTCGCGCACCGCCGGCAGCGCCACGTCGGCCTCGAGCAGCGCCAGGCGCACTTCGCGCAGCATCTCGGAGGTGTTCGCCTCGGTCAGACGCGCCTCGCCGCGCATCGTCTTGACGACCTTGGCTAGGCGTTGGGTAAGGTTATCTAGCATGTTCTACCTGACTGTATATATAAGACGGCATTCGGAAAGGGGCCATTTTACCTTGCGCACGAACGGCTTGCCCGTCTACATCGCGCCGTTTACGCCTTTTTTGAGTGCACGTGATGATCGATGTCACAACTGTGCATTGCCACGTTTGACACATCTTGCATTCCCATATAGCCTTTTCCCGCCGGCATCATCACTGCACGGCAGCGTCACGGCACCACCGCAGCAGCCCCTACCGATTTTGACGAAGCGCATAACGGAGACATGGCATGACTAAAGTGTTCGGCAAGACCCTGATCGCAATGACCCTGCTGGCAGCTGCCGGCGCCCAGGCCCAGGAAGTCGTCAGGCTCGGGAATCTCAAATTCGCGCACTATGGCGCCGTCTCGTACATCAAGGAAATCGCGCCCAAGTGCGGCATCAAGGTCGAAGAGAAGATCTTCCCGAAAGGCCTGGACGTCATGCAGGCGATCATCGCCGGCGAACTCGATGTCGGCACCACCG
>Ga0308160_10000597_pt1 | contig 65568 bp, 79 predicted proteins | sample PhyFR1_FD_201036 | JGI IMG/M metagenome (GOLD analysis project Ga0308160, IMG submission 201036) | Phyllosphere microbial communities from UC Gill Tract Community Farm, Albany, California, United States - DLSLF.R1 | ecosystem: Host-associated > Plants > Phyllosphere > Unclassified | place: USA... | reverse complement strand
GCTGACACTTCTCGATCATCGCCATCGCCTGCTCGACGTCAACGCCTTGCCCCTCACCGATCATCCCCTGATGCTCCCCGGTCCCGATCTGAACTCACCGGGCGCCGGCGTACTGGGGGAACATGCGGTCCATCGTCGCTTCGTGGCGGGTGGCGCGGTCGTCCTCGCCGCGGGTCCGGGAGATCTCCGCGAACGTCGGACCCGATGCGGTCGGTTCGGCGGGAGCGGGTCGGCGGCTCATCTCGGCGTAGTACCGGTCGGCGTCGTGCTCGGCCTGCTCGAGGCGGGCGCGCAGTTCGAGGACCTCGGTCATGAGCTCCGGCGCGGCCGCGGCGAACCCGACCAGGTAGCCGGCCTCCCAGACCTGCCGCTGCTCGTCGGTGAGTTCCCACTCGCGGACGTGCTCGGTCGGGTCGGCGGTGGCGGCGTCGATGGCTCGGAACGCTGCGACGGTGTCGCCGGCGTAGAGCTCGTCGATGGCAGCGCGGGTCTCGGGCTGGATGACGTCGGGGCGGATGGTGGTCGGACGCTCGAGGGTCATCGTCATCACGCGGCCGTGCTCGAGGCGAGTTCGCCGATCTTGTCGGGGCGGAACCCGCTCCAGGAGCCGGTCTCCGTGTCGGTGACGACGATGGGGGCGTTCATGCCGAGGGTGGTCTTCCACTCCTCGATCTGCGCCTGGTCGACGTCGTCGAGAATCGCCTCGGTGTACTCGATGCCGGCGGAGGTGAGGGCACGCTCGGTGGCGAGGCACATGCCGCAGAAACCGGACTTGGTGTAAACCGTGATGCTCATCGAAATCACCTTCCGAAAGATTGTGATGCGGTGGGGGCCCCTCCCCCGTTGCATGCTTCTATTCTATAGTGCGCGGGCCGATATGGGTAGCCTTTTCCGCACATTCTTTGAACCTTTTTCTGCCGGTCGGCACACCTGTTGCCGGCCTATGCATCTGCATTGTTTGGCACCAGGGCATGACGTTTACGAACGTGCGGCTGGGGCATCGATAACAGCGGGAGGGCTGGGAATCCCCAGGAGCATTAAGGCCGGGTTCCTATTGCCGTCACCCGATAGGAATAGTGGGCTGCGCATTCCTGAACTGTGTCGTCCCGGCGCTTTTGACCATGTCGGAGACAGGCGCCGCCTTCCGCGGCTCAGCCCGTGACGGGGTGCGGGGTGCTGGTCGCGGTGGTGGCCACGGTGATGTCGTCGTGGTCGCACTCCCAGAACACGGAGCGGATCTCGTCGGCGATCGCGTCGGGCAGCTGCTCGTTCGTCCATGCCGTCGACGGGAACGACACGGTGACGGTGACCGTGGTCATGGGTGCGGTGGAAGACGGGCCGTGCCCGGCCCCGCCCCACTCGTACTGCCAGGCGAACGCGACTTCGCCGGCGGGTCCGCCGCCGTGGACGTCGAATGCGGCGCGGTGTTCGTCGTCGGTGTGGTTCGGGCGGCGGGTGCAGTGCCACTCGAGGCCACCGACGTCGTACGTCGTCGCGGCGCACTCGGCGCCGGTCGGGTCGAGGTCCGCGGCGGGTGCTGTTGGGTCGATCTGCTCGCCGATGGTGATGGGGCGTTCGTAGGTGATGTGCATGAGGGGCGATCCTCTCTAGAGTTCGGGGACGGCTTCTGGTCTGGGGTCGTGCGTGAGGGGCCGCGCCGCCGTCGCTATCGGCGGCGCGGCCTGCCCGTTACTGGCGCGCCGGTTCCGGGGTGAGGTCGGTGTGCTGCAGGACGAACCGGACCGCGGACCAGGCCGAGAGTTGCGGCCGGTCCCACGCGTGCTGTCGGTCGTTGAACTCGCAGCCCTGTCCGTCGGTGATGTCGCGACCCTCGACGAGGACGCCGGCATCGTCGCAGACGATCAGGTGCGGCATGTTGCTGCACTCGCGGATGATCCGCTGGGCTTCGAGGTGCCCTGCCGGGGTGAAGTCGCGGGAGGTGTTGATACCGTCGCAGCCGTACTGCACTTCGGTCGGCATCTCCCCCGGCTTCCCGGCAACCAGGGTGGTGCCGTGGTCCGTGTAGGTGTCGGTCATGCCGTCGAACGAACGACCCTCGTACTTGCGGCAAATGTCATCGACTTGGGCGCTGGTGGGGCCGTCCTCGTGGTGGACGTTGATCCACGCGGCCGCGGTCCCGGTCGAGCAGCGTACCGAGAACCGGACCCCGGGAAACGTGGTCCGCAGTTCCTTCCGGAGCAGCGCGGCGACGTCCTTCGTCGGGATGATGGTGGAGGTCATGGGGTGTCCTTCGGTCTGTGCGATCGGTGATGATGGGTGGAGCGGGAGGGGGCAAATTCGAGTTGTCCCCTCCCGCGTTGGATCACTCCGCGGGCGGCGTGTAGGTGATCGTGTCGACGAACGTCGCGAGTTCGATGCCCTCCAGGACAGTGGTGTTCGTGAGCGTCCAACCCAGCGACGCCGCGGTCTTGAGTTCCGCGGCCCGCTCTCGTAGAGCCGCCGTCCTCGCTTCCGTTGCGTCGTCCGCCTTACTGACCGCGGTAACAATGGTCTCGATCTGGTATCGCATTTGTTCTTCCTCTCCCTCTCGTTTTTTTGCCGTGAAGGCGACTTGTCGCCGCTAGGACGAGCGCCCGGAATGCAACCGGTCGTGGAATATATGGAGGGGACCCGCTTGCGGGGAGGGGCCGTTTATGCCGCGAAAGCCGGTTGCATTCCGGGTGATCGTCCGTACGCTGCCGAAGGCTTCACGGCAAAGAAACGGGCCGCAGGCCCCACAGCGCCGGCGAAGCCGGCTCCTCTTAGAAGCTCTGGACGTACCTGTCTCCGGCGGGTCCGGCAGGGCGGGTGCCGGTGCTGCTGGCAGCATCCGGGCATGACATCTCGCCGCGGCGGCCGGAAGGGCCGGCCCAGGAACCCGGGCAACCAGATCGACGTCCTGCTCGAGCAGGACGACACCGCTCCCCCGGCCTCCGCACCCGCCGACGTCGACCACGTCCTTGGTCGGTCGGTCGAGGTGCTGCACTCGTTCTGGGTGCAGCCGGCGGACCTGGTGCCCTGCGACGTTGCCGGGTGCACCGATCCGGCGGAACCGGAGGCGTGGGAACCGGTCGACCTCGACACGGGCGACGAGCTGCCGGGCCGGTTCTGCGACGAGCATCAGCTCGCCTGGATCACCCGCCCCCGTGAGACAGCGTCGACCACCGGGGAACTCGTCTCCACCTGAGCGCTCTTGATCGCGGCACCGCTCTGCGGTGTCGTCGCGTTGCGAGCTCCGTCGAGCAGCGCCGAGGTCGGGAGGAGGCGGAGCCTCTTGCCGCGGCGGCGGAGCCGTCGCACGGCCCACGGACACCAGGACGGCCCGATGGGACATTTCCGGGCCGGGGTGGGACACGAACCGGGGCCGGGTGGGCGTGGGGGCCGCTGGCTGCGACCCCCGCGCCGGTTCACCTACTCGGCGGACGTGGCCTCGCCGTCCTCCGGCTCTGCGTCGGGCTGGATGCCTGCGGCGATCTTCTCCACATCGGTCAGCCGGTGGCCCCACGCGGCCAACTGGTTCAGGTACGCCGCGCCCTCTGCGGACGGGTACCGCCACCAGTTCCGGTCCGCGGCGTTCTCGAACGCGGACAGCACCACGGCGAGAGCGACGTGCGGAGCCTTCGCGGGGTGCTGCTCGACCCACAGCGCCACCGTGTCAGCGCCGTAGCCGCTGCCCGACTCGATGCTGAGCAGGTCGCGGACCCCGCCGCTGTTGTCGGCGCGCATCGTCCACCCGTGACGGGTACCCGCGATCGCGGCGAACATCGTCCAGTCCTTCGGCAGCGCCTTGCGCTGCAGGAGCGACTTCACGAACTCGGTCCGGAGGGTGTCCGCGGCGTCCCACGCCTTGTTGTTGGCGATCAGTTCCCGGCGAGCGGCCTTCTCGGCCTCCTTCTGCTCGGCGGCTTCTTCCTCGGTCAGTTCCGCCGCCGGGGCGGTGCTGAACGAGTACCGGGGATACTTCACGTGGTGCGCCTCCGGGGTGGTGCACACCGCGATCGCGGTGTGCTCGCCCCAGGACTGCAGGACCACGGCGTGACCGGAACAGCCGGTCGCGTGCGCTTCGGCGTCGAGCACCGGACGGTCCTCGGCGTCATCCTCGGCGTCGGTCAGTTCGTGCAGGTGCTTGTAGTCGTCCTCGGTCGTGACGACGCGGACGCCCTTGGCTTCCCACTCCCCCGTGATCCGGGCCATGTCTGCCTTGCCCTGTCGGTCCTGGCGGATGCGCTCGGCCGTAAACGGCAGTTCTTCGGCGTAGCCCTCGTCCACACACGCCTGCAGTTCCGCGATGGCTTCCGGGTCGTCCTGAAACTCCGCGAACAGCAGTGCGTCGTCCAGGGTGAGCGCCTGGTCGGTGACGGCCTTGGTCGCTGCCTCCGACTTCGCCACGGTCAGGGTCTGCTTCACCGTGTCCCGCTTCGTCCCGGTCTCCCTGGCGATCGCGGTCACGGACAGGCCCTCGATTTCCAACTGGCGGTACGCGGCGAGCCGGTCACCGTCCGTCAGGGCGGTGCGGCGCTCGTTCGCGACCAACTGCTCCGCGATCCGCTTGGCGGTGCTGTCGTCACGAGCCGTGACGAACACCGGCACCTCGCGGCCCGCCTCGCGGGCGGCGAGGACGCGCATCTGCCCGTCACGGACCACCACGGCGCCGTCCGCGTTCCGGTAGCCGATGGTCGGCAGCAGCACCCCGTGACGCTTCACGGACGCCAGGAACGCGGGGTCGAGGTCGGCCGCGGTGCGGACGTTGTCCTCGATCACCACGTCCGCGGCGGGGACGTGCACCAAGTCAACGCCCGCCGCGGTGGGAGCCGCGTCGGTCGTGGCCTCGGGCCGGGGCTGGTCCGTCAGGTGGGTGACGGTGATGTGTTCTGCAATGCTCATGGTCTTGATACGCTTTCCGGTAGTGACCGGGTGCGGGTCCTGGCAATTAGTGGTTGTCGGGAACTCCGCACCCGGTCTTTTCCTATGGGTGGGACTGCTGGGTGTTACTGCTGGCGGAACACTGCGGACAGCGCTTCCGCCCGGGTAAGCGCCGCACGGGCGTGCTGGAAGGCGCGCATGACGGCCGTGTACTGATCCGGCGACAGTGACCGGGTGTCCCCGGCTTCGTCGTAGGTCAGGAACAGGACCGTCCCGTATAGCGGCGACGCCGCCTTGGACCGGCCGAGGGCAACCGCTGCGACGGTGGCGAGGTCGTTGCGCTCCCCCGCGTACATGCCCTCGTCATCGATCCACGCGTCGATCCGGCCGTCGAGCCGGACCACGTCCACCAGGCGGCACCCGATCTGCTCCCGCGTGCCCTGCAGGGTCGACTCACGTGCGTTCACGACGACGCCTTCAACCGCACCATCTGCGGTCGCTCGAATACCCATCAACTTCATTTCCTTCTTCCTCTCCCTTTCGTTGTTTGCCCGGGAAGGCACGTAGTGCCGATAGGACGAGGAGCCGGGGTGCAAGCCCAAGCGGCGACGCTCCGAGAAGTTTCGACCGGCGCTATCCATTGACGGAGGAGATGAGCACGACGGCGCCGGTCGAAAGTTCTCGCGTGCGGCGGTGGCGACGGCTTGCGGCCCGGAACCTCGTCCGTACAATCGCCGAAGGCTTCCCGGGCAAACAACGAACCCGTCAGGGTTCGACAAGCACTGGCCGGCTTACCGGCTCCCCTCAGACAAGGTCAGCCCGCCGAAGGCGGCCCGCTCAGACAGAACAGGCCGCCTCCGGCGGTCCGTCGGAGGGCCGTGGAAGAGTTGCGTGCGTGCGATACGTGTTGACTGCAGATCACGTGATTCCGGAGCGCAGCCCACTGGTCGTGAGTCCTGGCGAGGTCGTGCAGGTTGGGGAGCGGGACACGGAGTGGCCCGCTTTCGTGTTCGTGACGGCGTCGCACGGAACGGGGTGGGTGCCCGCACGTCATATCGACATCGACAACTCGGTGGGCCTCGTTCGCGCCAGGTACGACACCGCCGAGCTCCCCGCAGAATCAGGCGAACACGTCGACGTTCTCGACGACGATCCAGAGAGCGGCTGGTCCTGGTGCCGGAATACTGCTGGGCGTGAGGGTTGGATTCCGCACCGAGTACTCGCCGCTGTGCAGAGAACGGCAACGTGAAGCGGCCCCGGCCTGTTGGGGGGAACAGACCGGGGCCGGGTGCAGCTCGAGCGCAGTTGGGGGGCTGCTCGAGCCGCGGGCGCCCGAAGCCACTGGGGGGAATGGTCCGGACGCAGTCCATCACGGTACGCACGACCCCTGATGCCGGCAACCCAGCCAGCTATGACGTCGCTGAGAGGTCCACGCGGTGCTTCACCGCGGCCCGCCACACCCACGCAGCGGTCGCGGCCTGGCCGCTCCCCCACTCGATCAGCACCGCGTCACCGGTCGCGGCGATCGCCTTCGCGTCGACGCGGCGATCGACACCGCGGTAGGTGCGGATCCACGCGTGTACTGGCGCCGCTGGCACGACGTCGGCCACTGGGCCACCACGGGCATCTGCCGGCAGCGACACGGCTTCCTCGGGCGCCCACCGCCCATACCGGCGCACGCCCATCAGCGGCGCCCCTGCGGCTTCAGAGCACGCTTCTTGATCCGGTCCATCGGCAGCCACACGTGGTGCACGAAGCCCATGTGCACGAGCTGCACGTAGACGACGTCGCCGTCCGCCTGCTCAACGAACCCGGGACAGGTCTGCAGGCCAGACCGGGTGAACTCGACCCGCACCCAGACCGCCGGGTAACCGGACACCCTGTCCGGCGCCGGCGGGGCGTCGATGCCGAGCGGCTGGTCCTCGGGCGGATCGGGGTGGATGGGTGGCGCCCACCGGTGTTCGGGCATGCCACCGATGATGACCGCGGCCGCCGACACCGCGGTGTCGGATCCCGCTGCGAGTATGAATCCATGACCACCGTCCGCGGCACGATCCGCTCCACGAACACCATCACCGCCGACGGCCACGCAGACGACCAGAGCACCGCCCGGGCCCGCGCCGTCGACGGCCTGGACCTCACCGGGTACGACGTCGTGCAGACGAACACGCTGAGCTCGACCGCGGCCGGGAACATCACCGTCCGCGCCATCGCCCGGTCGACCGAGATCCAGCCGCACGAAGCGTCCGGGCCGAACTACGCCGCCGCCCTGAAGGCCTACCTGCAAACGGTCCCCGACGGGTGGATCAGCCTGGGCATCACGGTCGACGCCTGACATCGACGGTCACTGCCGGCGACGCTCGTCCTGCACCAACCCGATCAACGCGAGCGTGCGCTGCAGCGCAGCCTCGGACTCCCAGAAGTCGGCTGCGGCACGGTCGAGGAGGTTCAGCTGCTTGATTGCACGCAGGCGTGCGGAGGCGAGCTCGTCGACGGTGAGCCACTGCAACGCCTCGAGCTCATCTGTCACGCCGCGGAGCGTACCCCTCGCGCCACGTCTGCTCGAGCAGCCACTTAGGATCGCTGCATGCCTACCACCTCGGAAGCGCTGACGGCCTTCGATTGGTGGTCGGGAATCATCCTGCCGTCGGTCAGCGGGGCCGCATCCATCGTGCTGGCGGCAGCCGCTCTCGTCGTTTCGGTTCGCGCGCTTCGCCAGTCCAACAAGGTCGTTCAGCGGACCGCCCGGCGCGAGCGCTCGATCGAAGCGGAACGGCTCAACCACCTTGTATCGGTGGCGGCACAAGGATTAACGGATGACTCTCCCTGGCTCGCGTTTGCTGAGGTCTCAGCCGCTCACAGCGACTTTTCTCGTGCCGACCGCGAAGGAGCGAAGTCAGTTACTGCACAGCTGCAGGTCTGGCTCTCCCACAAGATCGACCCGGGGATGGACAAGACGCTCAAAAACTGGGTCATGGTGGACATCTGGAGTCGGACCTTGGACGGCGTCACCCACTACTTAGAAGATGACACCGAGCAGTGGCGACTCGAGCTGTTGTCGACTGAGGACGTGATGGAGCGTCGAATCCAACGAAGGTAGTGCGCCGTCTTGCTACCGGTAGTCGTTCCGGTCGATCGATGCGTCGTAGCAGGACCGGTCGAGGTTTGTGTTCCAGATCCGACGTGGGGCAGTCGGCTGCAGACTCCCGCCGCTCTTGGCACCCTCTCGTTCCCAGTGCTTGTTGAACCACGAGAACGTCTCGATGCCGGCATAGCGTTTCGGATCTGCACCCCGGAAGTCGTAGACCTCGTCAAGGGCCGGGACCAGGTCGGTATCCCGTGAAGCGAGCACGACGAGATCCACGTCGGGTCGTGCCGCTTCGCGGACACATGCGAGCGCGCAGAGCACGTCGATGCCCTTCTCCTTGGGGCGGCCGACCGGGATCTTGTGCCCTTTGATGTCGCGGATGGGCTGCCCGCCGGCACCGAGCTGGAAGGAGTACTTCAGATCGCGGAGCTGGACGTCGACACCGTCGCTGCGCCACTGAGTGGCCTGGTCGAGAGCCCGGCGATTCTGCTCCCAGTCGTAGTTGACATGGTGCAGGCCACGGAAGACGGTGACCCGCTCCACCGATGCATGCTGGAACCCAGGCCGCTGGCGAGCGTTGCGCTCCTGGATCGCTCGCTTGGCGAACTGCATCGGATGGATCAGCGAGTCGTGACGATCGCCGCCGGGGTTGAACACGTCGTAGGCCGTCAGGTGAACGTTCTGGTAGTCGACGATGACTGACGTTCTGAGCACAGAGCCCTCCCCAGGGGTAAAAAAATCCCCGCCAATCCGGAGACGGCGGGGAACAACAAGACGAGTATGAGTCGACCGGATGGCAATTGTCAACCCGGTTGGGGTAAGCGGGTTGGAGGACCGGGTTGGGGAACCCCGGGACGCCGGTCCCGTCAGTAGACCGCTCGTCGGAGGCTTGAGGGAAGGTAGGAGCATGACGCTCGCTCGGAACCAGCGAGGCAGAGCGATTGGCCCCGCAGACGGCCCGCCGCACGGGGACAGGAAGCGCCGGTGCAGCCGGCGTGAGCTGCACCAACAAGCACCGACAGAGAGCGGAGAATGACACATGATCGAAGTCACCTTGAGCAAAGACGCGTCACGGGACGCCGACGTCGCCTACGGGATTCTCAATCCTGATGCGGTTGCCGTCGTCGAGCTGCTGGACCCGCACGAGGTCGACTACCGCCGGACCATCGCCCGCGTCACCCTGACGGACGGCGGCATGGTGTTCGTGGCGTTGGACGGCGGCAAGCTCACCAGCGGCCACGACGAGCACGTTCGGCGGTTTCGGGACTTCGCCCGAACCCTCTTGGAAGCGAAGTCACCCTTGGCGGCGCTCTCCATCGAGAGCTAGAAGGAAGACATCCACGTCGCAGAAGAACTGCTCGCCCTCGTGTACCGGATCGGCGCGGACAGGGCGCAGCCGTGCAGCGCAGAGTGTCCACATGACAACGGAAGAAGTCTTCAGCGCAGCGACGGCGGCAAACCGGTACCTGCAAGTACTCCCCGCGGGCACAACGATGACGGTACACACGAAGAAGCGGCCTCCAGGCGCCCTGACCAACGAGGTGGCGGTGTTGAAGAAGGAATCCAGGGATGGTGACTGGCAGGTGGTGAGCAAGCCGAAGACGGCGGACCAGTCGACGTTGCCGGAGACGTGGGCTGCGCACCCGGGGGTCATCTCATCGAGGACTCTCGCTGACACGTTCATGACCAACACCGATCTGTGGGCACGGGTCAGGGAGAAGTAACGACTCCGGCGGCCGCGACCCGTCTCGATGGCCGATCGGGCACGGGGCGAGTTAGGAACAAGCGCTTGTGCACGCGGTGTCGGCCCTAATCCCTATGCTCAACTCATGAGTTGGCCTCGGAATCTATACACAGGCTCGGGCGGCGGGCTTTCCACCGGCGCGGGCGGCGGCATGTCGACGTCTCGCGGTGGCGGTGCTTCGACGCTCAGCGGAGGAGGCCTCTCGACACTTAGCGGCGGGGGCCTCTCCACGCTCAGCGGAGGAGGCCTCTCAACACTGAGCGGCGGGGGCCTCTCCACGCTCAGCGGAGGAGGCCTCTCGACACTGAGCGGTGGCGGACTATCGACATTGCGGGGTGGGGGACTATCAACTCTGCGCGGTGGCGGCCTTTGGACCGGTCAGGACGACGATCCGTACATGAGCAACGTTCCGCCGTGGCCCATCTACGTACAAGAGCTGCGAAAGCGCGGCATGGGCCACTACGCGGATCTCATCTCAAAAGCTCGCGGTCTTCGGTAGTCAGCCAGGCAGAAGATTTACCCCGCCGTCTCGATAGCCGATCGCTCTGCGGGCAGTCAGTCACCGGGGTGCTTGCTAGCGCCCGCACGGGAGCTGGTGAGATCCCCTGAATCTGCCCCTGCCCCTGCCCCTGAGATGGTCGGTGCCGGCCAGACCTTCGTGAGCTCGTCGGCCGTGGCGGATGCTGCGGCCCAGTCGATGTTCGCGTCCGGGGCAGCGGCGTGGAACTTCACCCGACCACGCACCGCGGCCTCGGTCGCCGTGTAGAGCGGGTTGTCGAACCCGGCGATGAGCGTCGCGACGGCGTCGTGCAGACCTCGGTAGGCGTCGACGCCGGCGGCGAGCTTGCTCGCAGCAGCGGCCGCGGTCTTCCGCGCGTCAGTGTTCGCTTCGCCGGCGTGCTCGATCGCCCACGCGTGCAGCGCCGCGAGGAGCATGGCCGCCTGGTCATGCGCGGGGCCGGAGAGGCTTGCAACCCGGGTGTACCGGTTCGCGGCCATCTCCACGAGACCTTCGGACTCAAGCCGCGCGATCGCTTCCCGCACCGGAGTACGAGAGACACCGAGCCAGCTCGTGAGCTCCTCATCGTTCAGGCGCTCCCCCGCCTCGAGCGTGCCGTTCTCGATCGCCTCGAGCATCTGCTCGTAGACGACGTCGCGGAGGAGGCGGCGGGGACCCTGGCTGGTCGGAGACTTCGGTACAGGCATGCCGCGACCATATCCCGGATATCAGTTGCCGGGTAGAACGGCACACCTTCGCGACGAACAAAACTGGCGGGTACCCGGGGATCCGGGTGCCCGTCAGCGCTCGTCGTAGTGATTTCCCCCGACGGTCACTCGAATATGACTCGCCAGCGAACCGGGACCCCGTTCTGGTACGCGTCTGCCGTGCACCCCTGAACGATTGTGTACCGCTGGGCGAGCTTGTCGACTGCCAGGTCACACGCTGAGAGGGACTCGTAGTGATAGACGCCTCCCCCACCGGCCGCGTTCGCCACAGTCCCACCGGTCGCACCGATGCCCACCAGCACGGCAGCCGCCGCAAGCCCGGACATGATCTTGTTCTTCATGATCCCCTCCAACCACAAATGCAGCCCCCTGAGCAGCGCTGCCCAGACCCAGGTTGCCTCACTATCACTCGAGGCCGCTACAAGCAGTTTACGGAATCGTCGCCGAGTTCGACCCGTCTCGATAGCCGATGGGTCTAGCGGAGGATGAAGCCGAACAGGCTCGTCAGGACGATCGTGAGCGGCACGGTGATCAGGGTGGTGATCGCTGCCACCTTCACGTTCTTCTTCTCATCAGCTCGCCGCGCCACCGTCTGCGCTCGCGACTCCATACGGATGCGGTGACCCGGGCCGAGAATCGTGTCGCGCCGACGCTTGTAGATCGGTCGAGCAACTGCGATGAGGACTCCGGTGATGAGCACCCACCCGAGCGCATGCGCCGGCGCTGGCATGGGCTGCACGGCTTCGAGCCAGATCCAGAGAGCCGTTAGCACCAGCGGGAGGGCGAGCGGAACAAGCCGCGCAACAAGCTTCCACTTGATTCGGGGGCGGTTGTGGAGCAGCTTCTCCACGATTCTGTCGCGAACTTCCGGCGAGGACACAACCACCATTGGGTTGGAGTGGAAGGTGACCAATCCGCTCAGCGGCGGAACCATGTCCGGCCGGTTCACGGACACGGTGAGCCGCAGCCGATCTTCCGCAGCGAGTGAGTTGAGCTCTGCCACTGGCACCTCCCCGTTTGGGTACTGCCAACTCCCCTCCACGATGAACCGGGGATCAACACTGGCCCACTGTTTCAAGATCGCACCGACCTCGACAACTGTGTCCATGTCGAGAACGACGGATCGAACCCGAACGGGGCCGTCAGGCTGCCCACGAAAACGCTCAACCTTTGGGCCGTAAAGCCAGTTCCACGCCGAGAAGTCGTACTCGGTTCGTTCAGGCCCAAACATGACGCCACTGTCTCGCATGCCGGCAGCCGTAGCAACAGGACAGCGGGTCCGATGCCCTCAGCACTCCGGACGTTCTGCAATGACAGATGCTGACCCCATGCATGTGCACGACCCCGTGGACGGCCGATCCGAGCCCGATCATCGTGGCCGTCACGCAGCAGACCCGGCGTCCGATAGCCGAAGTGCTACCGGACGTGGCCAGGCCGAGTCTTGCGGCGGGGGCCGCTCAATCGAGGATGTGGACGTGTGCCCGAGCTGACGGGCGGCGCCAAGCCGACCTGAACGTGCGGCCTGCCTGTGGAGAGCACGTCGCTCTCCACAGGCCGGCGCAGCCGAGTACCCCGCTGGTGTCAGCTCGTGAACAGCGGCGCGGCCACGGTGACGGCGATACCAGCAAGTGTCGTGATGATGCCAGCGACCGCGACGAGCTGACTCGAGGCTGCCGGCTCGCGTGGCGGACGCGGGGTTCCGGTGACGGTCGTTTCCACGCTGAACGCGTAGACCTTCTTCTTCTTCATCGTGCTGCCTTCCTTGGAGCGGACCTGGTGTCCTACTTCGTTCTACGGCTGTCGAGGCCGGAACCTCAGTTTTCTTTCCCCCTCTGATACGTCGGTGGCACAGCCTCAGACCACTCGGCGGTCTACTCAGACCACTCGTGGCCTGCACACCTGCTATGCGCGAAGAGGGACCGCAGCAGGGAGATGGAGCGGCATGGACTAGAGCGCGAGCTAGCGTCCGTGCCGTCGCCGCTGTTGCGTCCGATAGACGATCGCCTACCGCACACTTGCGGCCGTTTTGGGAGCCCGCAAGGATCCGGGGATCTCGGTGCCTCAACAGACCCGCCCGGCGATGTGTGCGGCAACCGGACCCTCAGTGAGACACAGCGCGGCGCCCCGGTGACACGCTCGAGCTCCGCAATCAGAACGCGAGGGCGCTCTTCCGTGCGAACCGACCACCACCGCGTCTTCCTGGACGAGTGACCCCTATTCGTCTTCTCGGGGATCCGATTCGGTCTGCGTCGTCAGGGCGGCTGCGAGCTCGGATTCCGAGGGCAGGGCAGCGCGGACCGCGGGCGGGAGGAGGTCATAGCTGGCGACCCCGATCGGGGTCTGCTGCCCCGCGAGGGAGTACCGGACGACGGCATCGTTCTTGTCAGCGACCAGCAGCAGTCCGACCGTGTCAGCGTGCTGAGGCCGGCGGAGCTTGTCGTCGACGAGGGCTACGTAGAAGCCGAGCTGTCCGAGGTACTCCGGTTTGAACTTCCCGGTCTTGAGTTCGATCACGACGTACCGGAGCTGCTCGACGTGGAAGAACAGCAGGTCGACGTAGAAGTCGTCTCCGTCGACGTCGAAGTGCACCTGCCGGCCGACGAACGCGAAGCCCTCGCCGAGCTCGCGGAGGGTGTCGATGATCCGGTCGACGAGCGCCTGCTCGAGGTGGCGTTCCTTCGCGTCACCGTCGAGGGCGAGGAAGTCCAACACGTACGGGTCTTTTGTGATCTGCTGCGCCAGATCCGAGTCGCCCGGCGGGAGCACCTCGGCGAAGTTCGTCGGTGCCGCCTGCAGCCGCGAATGCGCATCGGAGCGGATCTGGTACTCGAGAACGTTCCGTGACCATCCATGCGCGGCCGCCTGGCCGGCGTACCAGTTCCGGAGCTCGTAGTCATCGAGCCGGTCGAGGAGGACAGTGATGTGCCCCCAGGGCAGTTGTGCAACAGCCTGTTGCAGAATCTGCTCGTCCGGCCAGGCCGCTGCGAACGCGCGCATGTAGGCGAGGTTTCGCGAGGAGAATCCCTTCATCTCCGGGAACTCCGCGCGCAGATCCGTCGCGAGCCGGCCGATGACGTTGGTGCCCCACCCCTCATCGCCTTGGCGCTGCAGGATGGTCGCGCCGATTCCCCAGTACAGACGGATGAGTTCCGTGTTCACGCGGCGCTGCGCCGTGAACCGGGCAGCCCGCACTTGCTGCTTCAGCTCAGCGAGAGCAGCGGTATACCCGGATACGGCTGGCGACGAATCAGACATCACCACTCAGTCTGCCCGACCGTGCACGGCAGAGAAGAACGAACGCAGTGTTCTGCGTGATCAGCTGTGCCAGGGTGGAGACGATCCCCGAGCGAAAGGCGACCTCCACCATGGCGCAGAAAGTCACCACGCACCTCGTCGACGACCTCACCGGCGACACCATCGAAGACGGCAAGGGCCGCACCGTGTCCTTCTCCTTCGACGGCGGCCACTACGAAATCGACCTCACCGACGACAACGCCGACGCGCTCCGCGAAGCGTTCTCCGACTATGTCGCCGCAGCCCGCAAGGTCACGGGCCGCTCCGGCCGCGCCAGTTCCGGCAGCGCGCCGAAGCGTGGAAACTCGGAAGAGCTCGCGAAGATCCGCGAGTGGGCCAACGCGAACGGCCACGAGGTCTCCTCTCGCGGCCGCATCAGTCAGACCGTGCGCGACGCCTACGACGCCGCGCACTGACGCCACTCCCCCAGCGAAAGCAGCCGGCCACCCCTTGGGGTGGCCGGCTGCTTTCGCTCACGCCGATACGGCGCTCTTATGTCAGATCGACACATGAACGAGATCGAGAGCTAAGAGCCTAGAACGCGCCGTTCGAGCGCCCGGAACATGGGTTGGCCCTCGAGGTCTACCACCTCAACACAAGCCCGCATAAGCCTCTCGACTTGGTCTGCCGACCTAAGATCCCCCTTCAACCCGAAGAAATGGATCAGCACCGCAGCAATGTCGTGGCCCCGAACCGTGGCTAACGACGGCGCGCCCACCAGAGCGACCTGTTCTTCGTAAAGTTGCACTAAGCGTCCCACCTCGACCGCATTGCCCGAAATTGAACCCTGGATTAACATGCGCGCGCTGAATCCAACGACTTTTCCGCGGCTCACGCACTTCGAGGCAAAATTTTTGAGAAGCGACTCGCCATCGGAGTGACGATGCAAGACGTAGCGGAGGACGAACAAGTAGGTCCAGATCGGCAAGAGCTCTCGAAGAGTACTCTCCGGGTCCCAACTTCCCTCTACAAATTGTCCCATGAATTTCGCGAAAGGGCGCGGGAGTAGCGTGTAGTTTTCCAGCGCCGCGAAATCCGTTCTGAGCAAGACGGATGAATCAGCAGCTTCAGTCAAGACGTCGAAATCCGCGTCTATGACACACGTCACTCCTGCCCGCTCCGCCCCCCAACCTCCTGCTTCCTTCGCGACGTACACAAGACGACCCCGCTTATTCACCTCAGGGTGCGCCGCCCTCACAACATCCGCAGGCGCGTCAACTCGGTGATCGACTTCGTAGACCCGAACGCTACTATCCGCCCCGAGTTCATTCAAATACCAGCGCATAAAACGAGCATCAGACGGCCCTTCCACCAACACATCACGAAGACGTGGATGAGTACGGTATAGAACGCGCAACTCGGCTATAGTACGCCTTCGACTGTCAGCGCTCATTGTGCAGCATGACGAGCGAATCGGGCGCGCCGCTAATTATCTCGATAGAATGGGTTGCCAGCAGAAACTGAACATCAGTCCCCGCCGTTAGTCCGAGGAGCGCTTCAATGATGGCGCGCTGCCATTCGACGCCGAGACTTAGTTCAGGCTCGTCGATGATGAATACCTGAGTTTGCTCCCTAGCGAGCAAAGTGGTGCACAGGAGCATCAACAATTGGCGTTCGCCGGAAGAGAGGGACTCCACGGGGAGGATCGCGTGCGTCGAGTCCCCTGAAATAATTCGGATCCCGTCGCTCGGTGAGAACGTCGTGTGTTTATCGTTGAGAAAACTGTTCACTGTAGAGATCAGCGTGTCTATGATATTCTTCGCAGCTTCCAGAGCAGCATATCGTGCCAGAAGCCCTGACAGGTAAGGCTTCAATATCTGCTCAGCGATCCGCGCAAGCTCGGTGTTACCAATGTTAGATAGAAGTTCCGTGAATATTTCGACGTCAATTTTCGGAACTAGGCCGTATCGCTCGTAGGCGTCTGCCTTCGCGCCTATCTCCTCGAGCATTACAATAGCCTCGTGAGGCGCGCCTTCGCTCGCCCCAACCCCTACCTCCTGCTGGGCAGCAAGCTGCCGCAGTAAAGTCTCGTAGACTGTGTTGCTGTTGACGGATCCTGCGTTTTGACCACCCAGCGCCAGACGGGAGAGATACATATTCACTCGCTGTATCGTGACCCGCAGCTCCTGGAATACCAGCGCCGAGAGCGCAACCGGCTCGGTGCGGTCGTAATGTTCCTCTCGTGCCAGGAGGGTCCGCGTGCGCTGGATGTCCTCATTATCGGAGTAAAGACTCCGATCGTCCGCCAAGTATAGCGGCTCCTGTGCTACTTCTTCCAGGTATTCAAAGAATGCCGCTTCCGCCGCTCGCGCTTCTTCGACTTTCTTTTGACTTGCAGCATACCTGCGAAGTTCACTACTAGAATCACTTCCGATCGTGAACTCATAACTGAGTCCTCGCAGGGATCGACCGGCTACGCTTCGCCGCGGCCCACGAATGCGGAATTCATCATCCGCTTCGAAGGTGACCTGCAGATCATCCTGACCCGATCGCTTCAGGGTTGTGGTGAAAGTCCCAAGGAGGCCCGCTGTTTTCACAGTGGAGAGCGTCGCGTGGTCGCGTAAGAAGATGTCGAATCGCTCAAACGGGGTTTGAGAAACGAAGGTGCGGTGGCCGCTAGATTCCGCGGAACTCAGGGTGTGCCACAAAAGCCGCAGGATCGTTGTCTTTCCCGAGCCATTGTCGCCATGAAACAATGCCAGCCTCTGCGAATATTCCGAATTTATCGGAAAGGGCAATTCATAATCGTATCTCCCGAAAAGCCCGACGACGCTCATTCCGGTTACGAGAGGAGTCTTCCGAGTCTGTTCCACAGTTGAGTTTCACACATGGATCCGTAATAGTCACGGCCGACACGGCTCTGGCGAGCTTCATTTGGGTGTTGCCGTGGGGTATACCCCAGCGCTACAGGCGAGCACCTGATCGTTTCGCGTAGTTCTAGGGTGCCGTTCCGCCCTTCTGCTACAGGAGTGTGCGCGGGTCTAGGAGTGGTGCAAACACAAGACGCAGACCGTCGCCTATGTTAGGCAGACCGTCGCCTAGTTCGGGTGAGCTCGATCGATCAGAACCTCGCCCGCCAGCTCGACGGCATCGGCTACGTCCGCGACGGCGACACCGTCCGAGTCGCATCGATGGACCGGCTCGCCCGCTCCCTCGGTGACCTGCGTGACATCGTCGACGAGATCACAGCCAAGGGCGCATCGGTCGAGTTCGTCAAAGAGCAGCAAACCTACAGCCGCGACACCGACGACGCCATCGGCCGGCTCATGCTCAACCTCCTCGGCGCCTTCGCCGAGTTCGAACTCACCCTCATCCGCGAACGCCAACGCCAACGCCAACGCGAGGGCATCCGTATCGCCGAAGCACGCCGCCTCATCAGCACCGGGGTCCCAAAGGCCACTGTCGCTCGAGGGCTCGGCGTCGATCGCACCACCCTCTACCGGAAGCTCGCGACACCCGCTCTCCCCCACCGCCCCAGCCGCATCTGTCCGCGCCGTCGTCGGCGCGTAGCGTTTAGCGCCCCTTCACCGGGCAATTTTGTCGGACAGGCGTACGGCAATACCGCTGGTCAGGCAGCAGGAGGCAAGGGAGCCCGTCGATGGCGACAGCTGTCATGTAGCTGTGGACGACCGGCTATCGGACGCCTGGTCTGCTGCGTGACGGCCACGATGATCGGATCCGTATCCGTCGTCCATGGAGTCGTACAACTGCATGGGTCAGACAGACTGGGATCATGTGGAGAATCGCGAGCGGGATGCCGATCGTGCGCGTCAGCTTCAACCGCTACGCGCGACTCGACGGGAACGGCATGCACGGGTACGCGTATCGGTGGCCGTTCGACTATTCGGCAGAGGTCGGTGACATCGTGGCGACGGACACCGGCGATGAGGTGACGGTCATCGGCTTCGGGACCGACTACAAGGGGACGTTGAAGACCCCTTCTTCGCGTCGCTTCCACATTGAGCTGTCGCGAAGCGACGTGACACCAATCGCGGTCATCAACGCGATCTGGACGCGGCGGCCGTCGCGGGCCTGTAGGACGTTGCGGACGGCGCCGTAGTTCACCGCCTCCGGGTTGCTGTTGTCGCCGTGGGTGAAGATCACCGGGTCGATGCCGGCGACGGCGTCACCGAGCGACTTCGCGTCGGTGAGCTGTCCGACGACGGCCTCGGCTCGGGGGTCGACCCGGCTGGCGCGGTCGGCGCTGCGGACTAGGCAGCAGTCCCATCTCCGTAGTGGACACCGTTCCGGGCTCTCTTCGGCACTTGCGTCATAACCGCGGTCGACGATCCTCCTCTCATACGAGACAGGTCGGGGAGGGACCTGCTCGACGGCAATGATTCGGGAGTTGCTGTGGGGCCCGGCGGTCATGGGAACGCCGCCGGGCCCAACTCACTCGTGGACGAGATATTCAGGCGTTGACGCCGCCCAACTGGTAGCACCATCGGCACGTCCACACCAATTCGCAATGGTCCCGAACCCGATAGCAAGAGGAAGCAGCACGTGTCCCGAATAAGGCCGTCAAACACGTTCGGGTCAGCTGAGCCCCGGTTTCCTCTGGGAGGCTCGAGGAAGACCGGCGTCGCAACCCTGGAGACCTCCCAGCTGGCGGACCAGGTGATCCGCGCGCGCTGCGAGTCTCGCTACCGGTTGCCGCACCAAGAACTCCGATGCACATCAAGGCCGTCTCATCCCGGCGAGCATGCAGGAGTGGACGCCCCGAAGCGCGGCTGGTTCTCGCGGCGACCCCGATTAGTGACCTGGTCCGATTGCGAGAGCGTCGTGGTGCCCTGCGAGACAGAGATGACGGGCGGCTCTCGGCCTCGGATCAAGTGCCTGGCAAACATGTACCTGCATCCGCTTTCTGCCGAGGGACGCAAGATGCATGTTTGGAGTGATCAGAACGCAGGACCGTCGCTCCCCGAGTTGATCATCTGGTTCGACGGCGACGACGCCTCGTGATCTTGCAGGCTTGACGCAGGGACACGACGTATGTGTGCGGACAGCGCACACGTCACGGTCAACTCCACGATGCCGCGGCCACCGCGTCAAGCCGGCGGCCATCAAGGACTCGGTGTCCGGTTTCACCCCCGCTCACAGCAACGAACCCGGATGGAGTTCGCGGGTTGCGGACGGTGGGCCGGCCCGGAAAATCCCTCTGGGGGGTGAGTAGTCCGTACTCACCCCCCCAGAGAGACTGCGATCACAGTCGTTCCCGGCGGTACCTTTCCGTGACGTAGGTCAGCACGCCTGCAAGAAGCAGCAAAACCGCAATCCCGATCGGCATCCTCAGATCGGTGCCGGTGAACGCAAGCGCGCGCGAACCGTCTGCGGCCTTTGCGCCGGCTGCCGCGGGCGCTGAATCCGTTCCACCACTGGCCGCTGGTGCGCTACCGGTTGCCGTGTCGACGCGGGTGTTGATCGTCGAGACGAAGGGTCGACTCGGGTCCGTCCGCGTGCCGTCGGATGCGATGCCCGTGACCGAAGTGGTGAACGAGAGCTTCTTTGCCTTCACGTCTGCTTGCGTCACGGTGTACGTCGCTGTGCACTCGACCTGCTGGCCCGGCAGGACGGGTCCATCAGGACACACGATCACCCCCAACTGACCGGTGCCGGAGAACGCCGAGTTGGTGATCCGCGGTTCCGTGATGGTCACGTTCCCGGGGTTCACGACGTGGAACGAGAAGGTGACCTCCTGACCCGCACGTGTGATCGGAGCACTCGTCGTGATCTTCGACAAGGTCAGCGATGGGCGCTGCGACATCGGCAGGACCACGCTGGACGGCTGCGACGTGACTTCTCCGGTGGAGACGCTGCGCGGCGGGTCGGCCGAAGCGACTGCCGTGTTGCTGATCTCGCCCGCATCGATGTCGGCCTGCACGAGCGAATAGGTCGTTGTGCAGGTGATTGACGCGCCGGGGGCAAGTGTCCTGGCGTTGGCAGCAGGGCAGTCAGCCACAGGCTCGTTGCCCTTCCCGGAGAATGCAGTCTCCTGAATCCGGACGTTCGTGAGAGTGACGTTCCCGGTGTTCGTTGCGACGAACGAGTATGTGACCTTGGATCCGGGTGCCGCCGTCTTGATCGGCTTCGCCGACTTCACAATAGCCAGGGCCGGGGACTGCTGAGCGGAGACCTCAGTCGAAGCGGATGCAGACCGCACAGCATCTCCGCCGACTGCCGTTCCGTCGGCGACCGCGGTGCTGTCGATGGAACCCTGATCGATGTCTGCCTGTGTCGTCGTGTAAATCGACGTACAAATTACGCTGGCACCGACGGCGAGCGTTCCAGCGGGGCACGTTATTGCTGAGCTACTTCCCTGCCCCCGGGAACTTGTGACACCAACATCGGCAATGGGGACGTTGCCAGTGTTCCTCACCGTGAACGAGTAAGTGACCCGGTCGCCCGGCGCAGCGACGGTGGTCACGTCCGCCGATTGCTGCAGTCCCAGTTTCGGGGCGGGTTCGGTGAGAGGGGTCGTTGTTGATGCGGTGGAGGTGACCGTGGTTCCGCTCGGAGTTGCGCCGATGGCTGTGACGGTGTTGACCGCTGCCCCCGTAGCGACATCAGCTGTGGTCACAGTGTAGGTCGCCGTACAAGTGGTCGACCCTCCCGCCGGAAGGGCGGTGACCGGGCAACTGATGGTACCGAGCTTGGGGTCCTCTGCGCGGATGTCCGTCAGTGGAAGCTGCCCCCCGTTCGTGATGCGGTAGGACAAGGGGATCTGGTCGCCAGCGTCAGTGATTCCGTTGCCGTTGAGGTCGGTCGGCGTGCCAGAGCCTGCCTCGATACCGATGCGGGCGGGGAGCCCAGTCGTGGTCGCTGAGTTGTTTGAGGTATTGGGATCCTCTTCGTTGCCGAGTAGCGTGGCAGTGTTCGTCACCGCAGCGTTTAGGTTGGACGGAACGTCGGCGGTGACGGTGAATGACGCCGACGATCCCATGGGAAGGGGCCCGCCGTCGCATTCGACGTCGTTCCCACTCACCCCGCACGAACTGCTGTCCGAGCGGGCATTCGTCAACGGTGCGGGCAGCTTGTCGGAGACGATGTAGCCGCTTGAGTCGCTGGGACCGTTGTTCTCGACCTTCAGCGTGTAGGTAACCGTCGCGCCGGGAACGAGGGCTGCAGGCCCGGTTTTTGTGATGGACAGATCGGTCGGGCGTCCGGGCGATGCAGCACCGTCATTCACGGCGCTCGTAGGACCGGAACCTGCGGCGAACGCCGTGAATGTGGGAGCAGCAGCAGCGTTTCTCACCTCGACCTGAAACACCTCACCAGTGTCGTTGTCGAGGAACCCGAGATTGCCGTTGCCGTAGGTCCATGCCGCGCCGTACGTCCCGCTCGGGAGCGGCGAGCTGAAGCTGTCGACCTGCCCCGAGGCCGGGTTGACGCGGTAGACCGTGGCCCCCTGGATACCCCAAAGGAAGCCGTCCGAAAGCGACCAGTCCCCGGTTACGAGGGTCCTGCTGAGGGCGACAGTTCGGACCACTCGCCCGTCAGTCGTATCGATCACAGTCATCGTGGACGCTCGCGTCTGCATCACGTACAAGTTGCCATCAGGGCCGAAGCCGCCAACTCGAGCGCCGTCTGAGAGTGGAGCGCCGCCGATCGGCTCGATCGAACCGTCGCTACCGATCCGGATGATCGTGCCCCTGGGGATGGCGACGACCCCGGAGTTCACCACCCCGTAGAGAAAGTTGTCCACCGTGTTGTACGAGATGGCGTTGTAGGTGACGTTTCTGGGTGCTCCGACGGGCTCGAAGGCCACGTTCCCACCGCTGCTCTGCCCCTTGTACAGCTGCGTGGGAACGTCTTGAGAGATGAAAACGAACGCTTTGCCGGGATCGAAAGCCGGCACGGCGGCGTGGGCTGGAACGGCCGCAAGGAGATTTGCTCCAACCATTGACGCACTCACGAGAACGGTCATGAGGGCGGCGACGAGCAGCCTCGGTGACAAGGCTTTGAGCACGCTCGGACCGACCTCACTAGAGGGTGAACCGACGCCGCCTGCGACGAGGCCCCCTCGCTTTTTCCGACCGATCATCATGTTTCCTTCCTGAGCAGTACCCCCGAGCCTCGTGCGCGGCGGGCAAGGGCCATCGACCCCTGAGAACTAGAGCGCCCCTGGTTGGGGACGGGGACGACCATCCGTGGGGCCACCCTGACGTCGCGATGGGCAGGAACCCAGCCGCGCAACGCGCGAAGCGCCAGTTTTCGAGTGAAGGAGCACTCGCGGCGAATACTATGACGGCATCCGCAGAACTTTCCTCCCCGGCGAGTTCAGGAGGCCAGCTGGCCCGCGGGCTTTGCCCCCCATCCGGGGCTATGGCATCATCAACGTCGCACGCGCACGTCATCCAGGTACAGAAGCGTCGCCGGCATTCGCCGCCGCCTGACCTCGAGCGAACGGACCCCGTATGCAACGCACCTCAGCCGGACATCGTCCGAAGCGGCACCTCCTGCTGCCCCCAAAGGGGGCAGACGTGACGCGTGTCTGCTGGTTGGATCGTCGCAACCACCCGGCTGCACGACCGAACGACCGAACGATCGCTCTTCCCTCCAATCCCCAAAGGGCTATACCGTTCGCGCTTCACACACTGTCGGGCAAGGCCCACGTGCCGCAGCTGAACGGCAGCAGCCGTTGACGACGAAGTCCCCATCGGTGAAGCCGTCGCTTCTCCTCCGCCGGCACCTCGAGCTCTTCTTCAGCACCCGGACGGGGGACCCGATACGCGTGTGGTGCGAATGCAGGATCGGGGAAGACCACACCTATAAGGAGTGGCGTGCACGCTTCCAGGAGTCTGAAGATGCTCCGGAGTAACGATCGAGACGTGCCGGAGAGCGCAACTGACCGCGACTTGATCCGGCGAGTGCGCGCCGGCGACACCGCGGCATTCGCGGAGCTCTGGAACATGCATGCCGCGCCCGCACGCGCCTTTTCCGTACGCTTGACGCAAAGCTTCGACGCCGACGACCTCGTGTCGGAAGCATTCACGCGTATATTTGCCTTGTTACAGTCCGGGAAGGGTCCAGATGGACCATTTCGCCCGTACCTGTACGTGACGATCCGCAACACCGCGACTTCCTGGGCCCGGCGCAACAGGGAAATTCCGAGTGATGAACCGGAAAATATTCCAGATCCGCGGGCGACAGACACGCAGATTCTGGCAAACGTGGACGCAGAAATGACTCTGCGAGCACTCAACACCCTGCCGGAACGATGGCAACGCATCCTCTGGCATACCGAGGTCGAGGGCCTCAGTGCTCAAGCGGTGGCAGAGAAGATGAGCATGTCGGCGAACAGTGCTGCAGCCCTCTCCTATCGAGCACGAGAGGGGCTTCGTCAGGCGTGGATTCAGATGCACATCGATTCCAGCACGGCGGGCAGCGAACATCGATGGGCGCTGGAGCACGTCGGCAAATGGGCCCGCAACAGCTTGTCCACGCGTGCGGAACGACGCATGACCACACACCTCGAATCCTGCGGAAACTGCTCCGTCATCGCCAGCGAAGCCCGAGCCACAAGCGCGACCTTCACCTCCACTGCACTGCCGATCGCCGTGGGCATTGCCGGGACGGGGGGTCTGGGATGGACGGCGCGGAGCTCGATGTCGCGATCTGGAGACTCGACCCGCGATGCAGACAGAGGCCCCGCTGCCAGCACCATCGTTCGCCGCGTGCGGAAACAACCTGCTGTGACGGTGGCAGTCGGCATCCTGACCGCCTTGGTTGCAGCTGGCGCGATTGCATCGACACTCGATGGGGCCCCGGTCACTCCGCGCAAACAAATCGCCGAAGACCGTTCTGCCCCACAGCCCACATCGAGCCCACGCGTCGAGACGACAACACCAACGTCGCCGCCTCCGCCGACCGCACCTGAAGAGCGCTCGCCTGACGGTCGAAACACAGCGGCGCCGCGAACCTTCCCTACCCCCGCTCAGGAGCCCTGGGACGTTCGACCGCCGGGGGCCGATGGGATCACCACCCCTGGGACGTCCAACGAGCCGAAACGCACGGATCAGAGCGGCGCGAGCACACCCAAGGCCATCTCGTTCGCCATCACATCCGTCGACACGTCAGAGACGGCGCTCTACCCGATCGTGTCCGGTACTGCAGATCCCGACACGGTTGTCACGCTCAGCGCGAGGAACCAAACGCTCGGAACGGTGCGTGCTGGTGCAGACGGGCGATGGAGGAGCTCCGAGCTGTCCGGCCTCCCCGCGGGAACATCGGAGATCACCGCCTCGAACGGAAGGATGAGCGACTCGCAAGAAGCCACGCTCACCCGCCCCGCGGTGTCAATCGCGTTCCGTGGGGATGAGATCACCGTCATGATCTTCGGTATTCCGGAGGTGCAGTACGTCGCTACGTGGGATGACAACGAGGTCGGCTCCGCGATCGCGGACGAATCGGGCTATGTCTCCGTGATCGCTTCAGTCAGCGCCGCGGGCACTCACAGTTTGGTCGTCCACGCCAAAGCCGAGAGCCGGACTGGCCCGCGGACATCGCTGAACACTCATCAGTGAAGGCTAAGACCGAGACGACACCACCAGGCCGCGCGCGACGTTCAGCTCATCCTCCCGGAGACAGGCGTGTGCTCCACCGACATCGGTGGCAGCCTCTGCTGCACCACTCCGGCCGCTTCGGCTACTCCTGCTGCTGAGGACGCCGCATGCTGCGCTACGCCTGAGTCCGCCGCCGACAGCACCTCGTGCTGCACCAACTGAGCGGCGTCCCAGCGGAGCAGACGTCGGACCATCGCCCACCTATGAGCCGCCTCGCGTCTTCTCCGGCATCCGGGACTGCTGTTCATGGTCGGGCATTCGTTGCCTGCCGTCGACGAGCTCGCGATCGGTATCCGTTGTTATCTCGGACTTTCGCACGATAGCTGCGTGCTCGATGTCGGTGTCGAGCGCTTGCGCGTCGCTCCAGACGGCGGCGAGCTGTTCGAGTGCGGCGTCGACGGCGGCGTCCGTGGCGCCGAGCTCGGTGTAGGTCTCTTGCAGCGTCAAGGCGTCGAACCGTGACGGCTGGCGTGCGACAGCACCGAGGACCTCCACAATCGGGCCCTTCGCCACGGCGTCGCGTCGCCTCGGGATGATGCTGGTCATCGACCGCCCGGACAGGGCGACTCCGGTGCGGGCCCAGCCATGCACGTCTAACGGCAACAGCAGCTGCTCGGCCCGACGCCATTCCCCCGGTAGCGGCTGCTCGCAGTCGTGCTGGTCGAGGTTCCCCTTCGTTGGATCCAGCAGCCGGATGGCGTCGCTCCGGAACCCGGTCCAGACGGGCTCAACGATGCGCAGCCACCGGGTCACCGCGCACGCCGGACACGATGCCGGGTCGTCCGATGAGGGCACGACGTGGCCGCGGATCCTGATGATGCTGGTCACCGCGACGTCGTCGGGGGCGACGATGCGTGCTTGCCCGCGGGTGAGGTGCAGGGTGCCGAGGAGGACGATGAGGAACGCGTCGCGGCGGCCGCGGAGCCCGATCGGGTATCGGTACTTCGGGATCGCCGCCAACACTGTCTCGACCGCGGCGCGGTCGGGGGCTTCTCGCCGCGGCCACACGCGCGCCTGCACTGTAGGTATCGGGTCCGTGAGGCCCGCTGCGAGGTGGTGCGCGCGGATCGCGTGTCGGCGGAGCCGCTGCGTCGACGCAGCCCCAGGGAACTGGGTCAGGAACTGCTCGATCGTGGCTGCCGTCGCCGGCAGCGGCTTGTGTCCGGTCGCGGTGCACCATGCGACGAACCGGCCCCAGTGCGCCTCGAGCAGCAGCTCCGTGTCAGGGCGGAATCCGGGGCCGAGTTTGGGGTCGGTTTGGGGGGTCACAAGCGCATCCGGGTGACGGCGTTGCGGACCAGGGGTGCGTATTCGCGGTCGTAGATCTGCAGCGTGGCGGCGTTGGTGTGGTGGGTCTGGTTCATGATCTCCACGTCCGTGGCGCCGGCGTTTCGTGCTTCGGTGACGAACCCGGCGCGGAGGGAGTGCCCAGACCAGCCCTCCTCCCCGAGCCCGGCGGCGTGTGCACGGCGGGCGACGGCTTTCCCGACGGTGGTGGGGCTGATGCCGACGTCGCGGAACAGGCCCCACTTCGACACGGCTCGGAAGAACGGCATCGACGCCGGCAACCGGTCCGGGCCGAGCCCGTCCGCGCAGACATGCACTGCGAGGCTCGCGCCGGTGAGTGCGGCGAACAGGCCTGCTTCACCGCGGGCGTCTTGCGCGGCCATGAGCCGGGAGAGCCGGACGAAGGCGCACGGGGCGCAGGTGACCGGGTTCGCGCCCTGCTGCAGCACCTTGATCCGCCCGGCACCGTCCTGGTCGGTCTTCGATCGCCGGACGCGGGCGTAGACGCCTTCGCCGTCGACGAGCCGGAGATCTCCGACGGTCAGGGCGGTGAGTTCGGACTCGCGGAACGCGCCGACGAACCCGAACAGCAGCAGCGCCTGATCGCGTGTGCCGAGGGCGCCGCTCTGCAGGTCGGCGACGTCGATCTGCAGCAGGGTTGTCTGCAGCGCTTTCAAGGTCATTGGTTTCGCCCGCCGCACCGGCACGGACCGGGTGCGGCGGATGCCCTTGAGGACGTCGCGGACGATGGGCGTGGTGCCGGGTGGGGTGTGGCCGCGGCGGGCGTGTTCCCAGTCGATCGCGGCGACGTACCGGCTGATCGTGCCAGGTGCGTACCGCTGGGCACCGTCGGGGAGGACCGCGTTGGCCTTGTCGGCGAGGAACGCCGCGACCTCCGCCGGGTCCACCGGCGCCGTGATGATCCGCTCGAGCTCGTGCGACTCGGAGATCTCGTGGTCCAGGAACCCGGCACGCCAGCGAGCGAACTGCCGCAGATCCGACCGATAGGCACGGATCGTGTTTGGCGACAGCGATGCCTCCGCGAAGACACGCGGGGACGCGTCCGCCGGCACCACCACGGCACTCGGAGCGGCCGTGCTCCCCTCCCCCGTTGCCGTGCGGAGCCTGGCGAAGGCCGTCCGGGACCGCTCCGCCGCCGCACGCTCCTCCGCTGATGCAGCCCGACCGCGCGCACCACGCTGCGCGAGCGCTGCCACAGGATCCGCCGCGGCACCCTCGACTGCGATGTCCTGGTCCACACGGCCTCGTCTCCTGGCGGCGCCGGCACTGCGCACGACTGCCGGGTCAGTTCCGATAATAGTCTTTCTCGGAACGTCTTGGCGAGAGTGGAAGCGACCAGGAGACCTCGTACGCGCGGAGCTCCACACTCGCCCGAGATTCTCCGGCTCCGGACTGCACCCCGTCTGCTCACGTGCGGTGTTGCGAAACTCGTCTCCCCCGCCCGGCACGCGACGGTGATTTAGGCACTGCCATCTGCAACACGAACAGCAAGCCCTCGCCGGTCACGGAGATGTCGGACGAGAGTCGTCCCAGAAACGATCGTTTTTGCGGTCGGAGCAACTTACCTTGCAAGCTAGGTTGCAACGATGCATGATGGTCGGGCAGGCAAGCTAGCTTGCAACCTAGCTTGGAGGAACGATGATCCCCATCACCGTCCATGTCCCAGACCACCGCGTCGAGGACTTCTACATCCGCTTCGGTGAGTTCATCGCTGATACCGGTGACCGCGACAGCCCGACTCGACTCGACTCCGGCATGGTCCCGTCTTGGGTGCTCACGGACGAAGCCGAGGCGATCGCCGCTCGGCTCTGGGCGTCGCTGTCGACGCAGGGGCAGATCCTGCTCCACAAGCTGATCATCAACGCTGGCCGCCGGATGACTCCGCAGGAGCTCGCCTACGCGTTCGGCCATCCCCAGGGCACGGCGAAGGTCGCGGGTGTGCTCGGCGGTATCGGCAAAGCCATCCGCCGGATGGACCTCCCGCTCTACAAGATGCCCTCGGGCGACGATTGGCACTACATCTGGGACTGGGACGGCGAGCACTACCTGATGACCCCGGAAGTAGCTGCGGTCATGGGACGCGCACGGAACCGGGAGGGGCGCACCCGGTGATGGACGGTGGCGCAGCCAGCACGCCAAGTTCTACTTCGACGACGACACGCCTGAGAAGTTGTCATGGGCGTCGGTGGTGTAGGTACGCCCCGTGTGTCCGTATGTGCTCGCACGGACCGCTGTGGTCTGCTGCAAGCGGACGGCAGCGCCCCCGTTTGTTGACATGCCCCTGAGTGCGTCGGGGTCACGACGTAGACTCATGTCATCCGGTGGGCCGCAGGACTTCATCGGCTGGGACAGAACAGAAAAACCCAGGTCGGTTGCCGCCGGCCTGGGCTCTGAACTCGTCTCGCGAGTTGTGCGTTGGGGTGGCTATTAGGGACCCCGAGTGGAACAAACTCGACCCTACGCCAAGTTTGTGTGTTTGTGTACTCGACGAGTACACAGGGCACAACTTGGTCCCCCTGCACGCACTTCCGCTCGGTTTCGGCACTTTCGGATCGATCGGAAGGGGGACCTAGTGAGCGCAAGCCCACAGAAGGACCCGTCAGGTAGGCCCGGGCTCTGGCTCCAGATCGGCAACCTCGTTGTCGGAGTGGTCAGGCTCGTGGTCGAGTTGATGCACTGAACGAGAGCGCCCCGGGCTTCCGCCCGGGGCGCTTTCCACGTCGCCGATGGCACGTGCACCCTGCACGGCGGCGGCAAGTTCGGCTCCGGCGCCTACGCGGCGTCCACAGTTCTGTACACCGCCGTCTAGCGACTAGATGGCGGCGCCGAAGGCGCCGCTGATCCGCTCGTACATCTCCGCGGGGATGAGCTGGCGATCGCGAGCGTGCGGGTTCCGCCTGCTGTTCGTCATCCCCCAGACTTTCAGTGCGCGTGGCATGCCCTCGATGCTGCAATGCCGGCTACGGGACCTCGGGCTGCCCCTTGGGCCAGTCGCGACGGGCCTCGGCCTCGAGGAGCCGTCGGATCGCACGATCGCTGACCCGGCCGACCCCGCACGCGCGAGGCGATGGCCACGGCGAAGGTGCGGGGCAAGCTCAAGAGACGTAAACCGAAGCTCTCCCCCGCGCAGGAACGACATCTCGTCGCACTCCACCGTGCCGGCGACCACTCCATCGCCGAGCTCGTCGAGTTGTTCAGCATCGGCCGCGCCACGGTCTATCGAGCTCTCGACCGGAACCCGGTCATCACGGTGCCGGATCTCACCCTCCCCCGCGACGACGAGTAGAGCAGGATCACTGCGCCTACATCGTCAGCTCATCGTCGACCACTCCGTCACTCCCCCAGGTGAACGCTGCTCCCTGTGTGACCCGATCGGTTTCAAGCGCAGCCCTACGTGTTGTACCTTGGGGCACCCCTACCGGCGCTCAGAACGGGCGGGTTACATCCCGGCAATTGCGCTCCCGTGGCTGATTCCCGGCGGTGACAGCACCCATCGACCGATCCCCCACCGGGGGCTTCGTTCTATCGCTTGTTCGCGGATAGACGCGGACTGAACATACGAGAGTCTCACTCTGTGGACCTGTTCTCTGCTGATTGGCAAGCCGTCGTAGCTGTTGCAGTTTCCGTCCTAGGACTGATCGCGACCTTCTACACAGCTTTTGGTTCGACTGCTCGGCGCCTCCGTAGCGATCTCACCACAGACATCACGCTTGTGGCCCAGCTCGATGGAGATGTAAAAGACGACCTTCAAGAGAGCATCACCGATCGTTCCTACCGACTCGTCGCAGCTACCCGCTATCCGAGTCTGACGTGGTACGAGGCTGCGCTCGCTCTTCTGCTGGCTCCGGTGTTTTGGCTGCTGTTCGCAGCGCCCGATCAGCTGCACGCACTCGCTGAGGAAGATGCGGTCGAACCCATACTGTTAGGCCCCGGACAGGGGATGCTGCTCACCTACGCCTTCGTGACGTACGCCGCTCTGGTGCGTGTGTGGTCCGGCCGGGCGGCGCTGCGGGTTGTCTACGTCTACCGACGACTCGGCGACGATGCAGCGCGCGCGCTTGTTCGACTACTCGCGTTCCCGGCGTTCTTGGTCCCGAGCGCTTTCGGCCTTGCGCTCGCCCTGAGCGTACTTCTCAACGTCATGGAACTGTTCGAACTCGCTTCATGGTCGACGGCGGCGGTAGTGTTGGTTACGACGGCGATTTCCATCGTTCTGATGTGGCTCATTGTTTGCATCGCTTCTCGCGAGAAACTGTTCAAGTATTTGCGCTTCTACACGGACGTCATGCACGCCGGCGCCGACATACCTCGTCTTCGTCCAAGTGAGCTTGGTCGAACGGAAGATGACTTAGCGCACTACGAAGCGGCATATGATCGCCGGTTCCCCGGGAGGCGCCGCGTCCAGGAGTGACACTGCATGGCTCGGGATCTAGTCAAGAGCGGCGGGATTCGTCAGCCACGATGCCAGCCCTGGCGCTGGCGATCTTGCGGGTTACTTCACCTCAGCCGAGCTCGCAGAACTGTTCGACGTCGCCCGCGCCACCGTGTACCGGGCGACCGCTCGACGCGAAGCAGCAGACCAGACCCTCGCCCACCCGCATTGAACACTAGCCGCCACTAGCGACCGATAGCATCTGCTATCACACGGTAGCGGATGCTGTCAGAGGGGGTACCAGGTGAGGATCGTAGGTCCCGGTGGAGACGAGGCGGAGGCCAACGAGCGCCTGAACTGGCAGATGCTGATGCTGCGCTCGGTGGTCTATCACGATGACCGGGTGAGCGTCCCCGAGATCGCACGACCCGGATCCGAGCTCTTGGCGGACGACGAAGCGACGGCTCCGTTCCACACGTCTCATCTGGTGCACTACGCGCTTAACGTCTCCAGCGACGCATTGCGAACGGCGCTCGTCGTCCTGGCTGATGGACAGGACATTCGAGTCCCGATCATCGGCCTCTACCCGCTCCTCCGGACCGTCATCGAGGGCTCGGCGCTGGCGACGTGGTTGGTCGCTCCCAACGAGCGCCAGGTCCGGGTTAAACGCACGCTCGAGGCTCGACTCTCGGACCTCTCGCACGATGACAGGGCGGTCGTAGTCGCGTCCACACCCGAACTGACGGACGACGCCGCGCAGAGGTCCGCCAAGCAGAAGGTGCGGCGCGAGAACTCGAAGCGAGTCCGGTTCGAGAAGCGTCGGCTACTCGACCATGCTGCTCGTCTGGGAGTGGAGATCGACGAGCGAGGCATGCCCGGCTTCGGGCCGATCTTGGAGGCAATCGCGCCAGTCATCGGCATGAGCGTCGGTGAAGTCCGTGGTGCGTGGCACTTCGTGTCCGGCCTCACGCACCCATCGCTATCACGTGCTATCAGCATGGCCAGTGTCGAGGTGAAGGAAGACAACGGAGGCGGCATTCTCACTGCGACGATGTCGGCAGACCTAGCAACCGTGGGCCTCGCGCTCGACGCGGCGCTGTTGGGATTCAAGACTGCTTTGGATGTCGTCGCAGCCCGTGGCGGGCAGGCAGATCTCGCCTGGACCGGCGACGATCTTCCCCCTGCGCCGAGGTTCCAGCGAGTCTGGAACGACCGCTGAGTGGTGGTGCCCCCGGATTGGGCCGGGGGCACCGAGCCGGCGGGCACGCAGGGCGCCAACTCCCAGACACGATACCTGCGTCGCCTCTCGACGCTAATAGTCCCTGATATCACCTGATACCAGGGGCTATTGCCTGAATGCGGCCAGTATCACCGGCTAGCCGTCGCTAGCCGTCGCTACTCCATACCGTTCTTCTCGATGTGCTCCATGCCGATCTCCATTGCTCGCAGCATGATCGCGTGGTTCGCGTATCTGGTCGCCTTGTTGTAGTCGGCGATGCGGTCCCGGAGCGCTTCATGCCCGCGCCAGCGCACGAGGGCCGTCAACGGCGCATCACCTGCGCTCTGCATCCGCGCCGCCCTCACCGGCGCCGGCGGTCGGGGTGCCTCGGGCGTCTCAGGAGGCAGAGCGTCGGCCGCGGCCCCGAATGCGGCGATCGCGTCGGGATCTGCCTCGGTCTTCTTGTTGCGTGCGATGGGCATCAGCCGTACACCTCCGCCGTGAGCTCCTGTATCTCAGCCCGCGCCTGCTTCGCCTTGGAGGCCGGGAGCTCCATCACCCCAAGGCCCGGAGCCGCAGCGTCGCGGTACGCCTTACGCGAGTACAGGACGGTTTCGAGGGGCTTGACCTGGGGGTACTCCACGATGAACTCGGAGACGTCTTCTGTCTCCGTCTCGTTGTGGTTGGTGGGCGCCTGGCTGAGCAGGCTACGGACCTGTAGGTCCGGGTTGAAGTCGCGGGCCGTCGAGATCACCTCGTCGAACTCCTCGAGCGTCTCAACGTCGAACTGGCTGGCACGGAGGACAACGATCATCAGATCCGCAGCGGTCATAGCCGTTCGCATCTCTTGGTTGTCGTCACCGGCTACATCGACGATCACGTGGTCGTAGAGCTTGTCGAGGTCGCGCAGGGCGGCGTGGACGTTGCCCCGCTTCTCGACGAGCGTCATCGCGGGCTCGACGCCGGCGTCCACACGACGTGCATGCCACTTGGCGAGCGATCGCTGCTTGTCTGCGTCAACGAGGATCACGCTGTTGCCCTGATGAGCGAGCGCCGCCCCGATGTTGGTGGCCACGGTGCTCTTGCCCGGGCCTCCCTTAGTTCCTCCTACGAGGGTGATCATCGAAACCCTTTCCGGTGCCGTTGCTATCACGCACTAGCTGGCACTAGCTCAACCCAGTGTCAGCTAGTGCGTGCTAGCACTATAGCACGCACTAGCGAGTGATAGCACTAGCTAGTGCTATCACGTAATAGCAGCTCTTTGATGCTAGGAAGCTAGGGATGCCGTGCGAAGGTGTGAGGATCGTTTGGCGTCACCGGAACTCTTAGAGGACGCCCGCAATCAGCCGGGAGGCACCATGAGCAACCTCAGCGATACGACGAAGATCGTCGTGAAAGTCGATGTGAGCCAACTCGATCGCCATGCCGACGGTGCAGTGGTTGAAATCGACTACTACGACGACGACAACTTGATCACGCACGAGACGAAGCCGCTGGGCAAGCCAGTAGACGCTCACAAAGTCGCTGTCGACCGAGCGAACGACGTCCTCCGAGAGCACGGCAAGGTCGTCATCTACGACGAGACGGACGAAACGGAAGGGCTCGACGTACACGAGGACAACGAGTTCACCGTCGAGGAGCTACGCGGCTAGCTCTCCATCACGTAGCTCCTGAAGGAGCCCGCGTCGGACGAACCGCATGGCCTCTTGGTGGTCGGCTCGGCCGTCGCTCGAGCACGGGTATGCCGGGTACGCCTCGGGGCCGCCGTGGTCGTCGATGGATCGGAACATGACGACCTGCGTGGTCGGGGTGCGGTCGCGGCCGCGTCGGCCGGCTTTGCGAATGAGGTGGTTCTGCCACCAGCCCCAGAGGTCGCGCTCGTCGACGTACTGCTGTTCACGTCGCTGCAGGATCCCGTCGACACCGAGCTGCTTGGCCACATGGGTTCGGAAGTCCTGGAGACGTCGGCGCCAGCCGGTGGGTGTGGCGATCGCGAGGGTCCAGCGGCGCATACGTGCCAGGGCTGCACGTGCCCGGCCGCGGGGGAGTCCTGCCCGGTCAGCGACGACCTCGGGGGCGTGCTCGTCGGTGGTCAGGCTCTCGTAGACACGGCGCGCTGTGGGCCCGAGTCCTGCGCGGGTGAAGACGTCATGCCGTCCGGCGTCGATTCGGTCTTCTAGAGCGTCGAGGAGGGCGACTCTCACGTCGAAAAGCTCGGCCGGGGGGCGGGCGTTCACATCGTGAAGTGGCCCGACATGGACAGAGGGTGTGGAAAACCGGTCTGTGAGCCGCCAGACGGCTGCGTTGGGGCCGTCGGCCTGGCGCCGGCGGGTGATCCATCCGGCGGCGTGGAGGCGGCGGAGTGAGCGGTCGACGGTGCTCGAGGGGATCCCGGTGGCGATCGCCACGGACCGGAGTGCGGCGCCGACGTCGCGGGAGCCGGAGCGGAGGGAGACCCAGGCGAGGTAGGTGAGGACGGTGCTGTCGTGCAGGTCTGCCTCGGTGCGGGTCCAGCGGCCGGGGGAGGCGGTGAACGCCTGCAGCATGGCCTCGACGACGTCGACGATGCCGGTCAGCTGGGTGAGGTCGCGTTGTTCGCGTTCCTCGGGCGCGTACCGGTACAGCACCGCCCGCTCCTGCGCCTTCGCCCACTGCCGCTCGAGGCGCGCGGCAGCCTCAGCCGCCGTGCGGGGCTCACGGCCGCCGGCAGGGCGGTTGCGGGTCCGGTAGTGCTCCATCCCGGGAGCGGTCTTCGCGGCGTGCTCGACGTCGACGAGGGTCCACCCGGACACCGCGGCCGCGAGCAGGCACAGGTAGCCGGTGCGGGACGGATCACGGCCGCCGGCAACAGTTCCCATGTGCGCCTCACCCCACGCCGGCAGGGACCGGTGCACCCGGTGGTGGGCGTCGACGGGGCCGGTGGGGGAGGAGTCCGCGGGATCCACGGTCGGGCGGAGCTCACGGAACGCCGCAGTGACGCGGAGGAGATCGCCGGCGGTGACGGTCGGGGTGCGGAGCACGTCGACGTCGTCGGCGCCAGCCATCACCTCCGACGCGCCACCGCGTGCGTGCGGGGTCAGCGGCGGGCGGACGGCGCCCGTGCGGTCGTTGCAGAGCAGCCCATGGTCAAGAGACGGCAAGACGGCGCGGGCGGCGCCGGCGAGCTGCACCATCGTGGCCTTGTCGACGCCGGCGAGAGGCACCCACACGTGGAACCCGCCAGTGGGGCTTGAGCGGCACACCACGTGCGGCACCTGCGCGTCGCGGAGGATCCGCACCAGCACACCAAGGTCCTCGGCCGCCTGGTCGAAGTCCTCCGGGGTCTTCGCGTCAAGGTCGAACGCGGCGAACCAGAACCGTCCGTCAAGGTCTGTGAGATCGATCGTCCACGGCGTCGACGGGGGAGTGTGCCCTGCAGTCGGGAACTTCGACGGGTAGCTGTTGGAGCGGATCGCCCCGTCCGCCTCCGCGATCATGCGGTTCACGTACCGGCGAGGCGCGATCGAACGCGTCAACGCCCAAGCGGTATCCGAAGAGGACACGCGGGCAGATTGATCTGTACCGGGCGCAGCAACGTGCGTTACGATGGCGACACCTCCTCCTCTCGGGGTGGCGGTACGACGAAGGCTCCCGGCTCCAACCGGGCTTCTTCTTCGGAACTCTCACAACCTGAAACGTTTGGCGACATGAGCAGGTTGTGAACATGACTTGGGGCTCGGCCCCGGACCCCCGCCTCGTGCGGGGGTTCTGTCGTTTAAGCGGCTGGGTCAGCGACCTCCTGGTGGTCAACTGCGGCGGTGCCGAGGATCGGCAGCGCACCTCGCTCCGCCTCGAACTGCTTCCGCAGCTGCTCGAGGTAGAGCGAGAAGGACATGTCCCCGGAGGCGCGCGCAGCACGCTCGTAAGCGGCCGCAGTGTCTGACGCCAGGTACGTCGGCGTCCGGACGGCCTTGGCTCCAGCGGGGAGGCGGTTGCGCTTCACACCTGCGTTCGATCCGGTCATACGCACGAGTGTGGTGTTAACAGCGCTACTAGTCGGGGAACTGGGTGCGGTGTGTCGGATATCGCTCATCGACTCCCCCTCTCCGGTAGGCGCGTGACTCGAAACGCTGGGTGGGCGAGCCCACGACGGTCCCCTGTCATGGCTCTACCCGCCACAAACGTACCTTATCCGTGCACCGGCGATGCCGTGGATAGAGCCGAGTTCTGGGAAAGGAAGCGTGCGATCGAGCCGTGGAACAGCTCGGGCTCACGGTTGAGCTCCATGCCGTGGGGGCAGGGCGCGATCTCCACGAGGGTTGCTGACGCACCTGGTGTGGCTGCGAAGCGCGTGGAGACCTCGAGAGGGACGTCGCGGTCGCCAGAGCTGTGGATGAGGAGGATCGGCAGCCCAGCAGGCGGCATGGGACGCATCCAGCGCGCGGGGATGGCCTTCCGGAGGCCGGCGAGGCGAGCGAGACCCGGGATCGTGAGCGTGAGAGCCCCCAGCGAGCCGAGAACCCCCGGGAATCCAGCCTTGGCTGCGCCGGCGCGCAGAGCTGCGAACCAGTCGAGAGCTGGGCAAACGAGGATCATGGCGTCGATCCGGTTGCGGAGGGCGGAGCGCGCGGCCGCGTGTAGAGCGATCGTCGCCCCCATCGACCATCCGACGAGCACCAGGCGCTCGGCTCCATGGTTGATGGCATGACGCATGGCCGCGTCCAGATCGTGCCACTCGTCTGTGCCGAAGGTCGCGGGTAGACCGCGGCCGTCTTCGACGTCACCGCGGTATCCAATGACGAGGGAGCTCATTCCGGCAGAGAGGGTATCGGGTACGGCGCGGAGGATGGCTTGCCGGCCCGAGTGGATCCCGTGCACGTGGATTGCCCAGGTGGTGGCGCCTTCGACGGGGAAGTACCACGCCTTCCGGGTGTCGCCGTCAGCGGTGATCGCAACCTCTTCGAAGGAGGACGACACCGCCGCTGGAGTGTCAAGGAGGTATCCGCTCCAGACAAGCTTGTCCTCTGCTGCCGGGACGATCGAGGGTACGCCCAAGATCGTCCGGCGGACGTGACGGCCGTCGTCATCGAGCACGTCCCCGACGAGGATGCTGTGCTGGCCGTCGTTGAAGTACACGCGGTACTCACCTGGACACCGTGTCTGCTCGTCCGATGGGACGGTGATGCTGGCGGAGTCGACGTCGACGACGGTGACGGTCCGCTTCGGCCGAGGGTGAATCGCCTTCTTCGCGACCACCACGCCCGCGGCGGTCGCGGCCGCGATGACCGTCAAGGTGGCTGCCCCTGCTGCTACACCGATAGCGCCCATGCGGTGACTCCCTTCGCGAGCCGTTCGTCCACGCGCTGTAAGTAGCGCTGCTCTTGTTCCGTGACCTCGAGGCGGCCGGCGACGATCTTGTCGCGGAGCTCGATGTACCGCTGCGCAGCAACCACCTCTGCGCTGCCCTGGAGGCGCAGCGGGGGCCGAGCTGTGCTCTGGTCGCGCGCTGACATGACGAACAGGCGGAGCGAGACAAGGCGCCACCGAAGGACAGTGACGAGCCGGCGCAGGGTCCGCCACCCGTGTGCGACACCGATGGCGACGATGCCGGGGTAGAAGAGGCTGTTGAACACGACCAGCATCGCCCGTGAGAACGGGGTCTGCTGTCCGTCGATGAACACTCTGGTGACGTCGACGAGTTCGGCGATGATCGCGAGCACCACGAGCGCAAAGCCGATGATGAACAAGATGTTCACGCCGCGGCGCTGGGGCAGGAGCACGGCGATGGAATCGGCGGCGAACCAGCCCATCGCGACCATGTAGATGACGATGTGCACCCACGTGGCCGGGTACTGCAGGTGCTCGTGGATGTAGGTCGTGGGCTTTCCGTTGTGATCGGGAATCGCCACGAAGGTGACCGTCTCGGCGAGGAGCACGGCGATCAGGATGGGCAGGCGCGACCGGACCTCCGAGCCAGCGTGGGCGCGTGTGGCGTCCCGCAGGAACCAGAACGCTGCAGTGGCTGCGAGTACCTGGATCAGATCGATGGCATTGACGTCGCCTAGGAGCGCATCGAGGGGTTCGACGGGCCAGACGACGCCCACCGTTGCGATGCCGACGACGGCAAGCGCGGCGGCAAGGAACGCCGGACGGCGCGCTGCATTACCCATCGCATTGACGCGGAGGAGCAGGAGTCCAACGGCAGCCCAGAACGCGGCCGGGATCACGCGAAGGCTTCCTCGCTTGCAGACAGCGTGGACTTCTGGAGGCGCTCGAGCAGGAGCATCGCTCCGCGCTCCGCCACGAGCTCTTCGACGTCGACAGCGCCGGCATCCTCGAGGGAGGTCCGCACCGGCACGCGGGCCCGTGCCGCGGTGATCTCGGCGGTCACGCCGGCATAGCCCCGCTCCATGACGTCGACGGGCACGTGGCACCCTCCGTGTCCTGCGGCGATGTGCATGAACTCGTGCAGGATCACGAACAGCTGGTAGAGGCGGGGGTCGTCAGGGTGGAAGTACACCCGTCCGGCGTCTGCAGCGTCGAGGTACAGGCCCGTCACGCTCGCGGGGTGGTCGCGCGGAGGGAGTGAGTTCAGCGGATCGATGATGAGCGGCTTGCCGAGCCAGGTGGCCACGGCCGTTCGCAGCGTCTCAAAGGTGAGCGGGCCGGCGGGTAGGGACAGCTTGGCGATGGCGTCCTCAGCAAGCTGGGTGGTGAGTCGTTGTGTTCGGATCTTCTTCACTCGGTACCTCCCCGCTCGTTCGGCGCCGCGGCGCGGATCGCTTCGGCGATCGCCAGGAGCTCGGCCGGGGATGCTGCGTTGACCGATCGCGCGGCGATCCCAACACCAGTCTCTGCCAGGGCGATCTCCACTTCCAGCCGTGCGTCGACGAGATCGACGACACCGGGGAGTGCGATGCGCAGCAGGTACTCCGAGGGCACATCGAAGAAGTCCGCGATCGCACGGAGGTCGTCACTGGTCACGTCTGTGGGCTCGCCGGCGAGCAGTCGTTCCCAGTCGGCACCGGCCAGGAGCCGTCCGCGTTTCGCCAGCGCAGCGCGCACCGCGCGGTCGACCGGGGGAGCAGGGGTGCGGGCGACGTGGAGGGCAACAAGCTTCCGCAGCCGGTAGCCGAGAAGTGCTGGCTCCAGGCGTTCATCTCGGGGAGCGTGCAGCCGCTCCATCTCGGTGATGGCCGGCTCCAGGAGCTCGCCCACTGAGACGCCGAGCGCTTCGGCGATCGTCTGCACGTCGTTCGTGTTGAACGAGGTCTCGCCGCGGGTGCGCTTGTAGTAGTAGCCGCGGCTGAACCCAGCCTGCGCGATCAGAGCTGGCGTCGTGATCCCGCGCTGGATTCGCAGGTCATCGACCGCGTCAACGAACGCCCTCGAGAACTCGTTCGGTTCGCCGCTGCCCTGTCTACCCACGCGATGACCCTATTGGCGCACTGTGGGAACTCTAGAAGCCTCAAAAAGAGCGCACAGCAACACGCACGGCTCTAAATAGGGCATACTGGGACGGAGGTTCTACCCCCGGAAGAGGGGCTGAGCAGCCGAGACGGGCACCAAACGCCGAGAGGGGATCGCGATGGCTGAGCACACAGGTTCCCGGCGGCGAAAGCAGTTTGCTGTTCCAGATGCCACGGCGGCCCGTCCTTGTGCTTCGTGGGGGCGGGAATGACGCGCGAGCGCTTGACCGGACCCCATCTCCAGCAGGTCACAGACGCAACTCGTGCGTACCGCCGGGCACGGGCGATCCGGGACGAGGCGATCGCCGAGGCCGCCGTGATCCACGGCGGCGATGACACGGCGTTCTACGCCGGGTTGAGCCCGACGCGGGTCCGGCAGATCGTTCGGGAGCTGCGTCGACAGGGCTGGACCTCGACAAGCGACTCTGAGAGTGGGGCGCCGCGATGACCGGGGCGACGACAGCAGACCGTCAGCGCCGCCACGACCCGCGCGGCGTCGCAGCACCCCACCTGAACCGTGGGCGTCCGGTGACGCTATTGCGTTGGCGGCACACGGCTGATGGATGGGTGTACGACACGCGTGTCGGTGTGTACCTCGGATCGACTCCCGACGCCCTACTGCTCCGCGTGGCCGGGTCAGAACAGTCCTTCGACCGGGACCAGTGGGTGGTGGTGTCCCGGTGAGCGAGCAGGGTGGCGGCGCCGGCGGCATCGTTGCCGTGGGCCTGGCGCTGGTGCTCCTCCTGCCGGTTGGGGTCGTGACTCTCCTCGGCGGCGGCGACGACTGCACCGTTTCGAGCAGCAGCATCGCCCAGACGGTTGCGAAGGGATCGTTCCCGGAGAAGCCGATCGAGGGCTACGGCAAGGAGCAGCTGACGAACGCGGCCGCGATCATGAACGCCGCGACGGAACTGCACCTCGACAGCAAGGCACAGCTGGTCGGCGTCATGACCGCGATGGGCGAGTCGGGGCTCCGGGTGCTGGACCGCGGCGACGCGGCAGGCCCGGACAGCCGTGGCCTGTTCCAGCAGCGCGCCAACGGGGCGTGGGGGTCCTACGAGGACCGCATGAACCCGAAGATCAGCGCGACGAACTTCTTCAAGAAGCTGCAGACCATCCCCGGATGGGAGCAGATGACGCCCTCCCGCGCCGCGAACAAGGTCCAGATCAACTCCGATCCCGACTACTACACGAAGTACGTCGCGGCCGCGACGAAGGTCGTCAACGCTCTCGCCGGCGTCGAGGTGGCCACGACCACCGCCGCGTGCGTCAAGGACGCTGCAGGCAACTACGCCCCCGCGAACGGCACCAAGCCGGGCAAGTGGGGCGGGTACGACAACGGCAAGATCCCGCAGAACCAGCTGCAGGTCATCCCGTGGACGAAGGACCAGTCCTGGATCGGGTCGATGTACCTGCGCCCGGACGCCGCGCAGGCCCTGATCAAGATGAGCGCCGCATTCAAGGACGAGTTCGGCTACGAGCTGCCCCTGAACGACGCCTACCGCAGCTTCGCGCGGCAGGAAGAGGCCAAGCAGCAATACGGCGGCAACGCAGCGACCCCCGGGACCTCCAACCACGGGTGGGCCCTCGCGGTCGACTTCGGCACGCAGTCACACCACACGATCGCCTACGACGACGACACCTACGCCTGGCTGAAGAAGCACGCCGGCACCTACGGATGGGTCCACCCGGCATGGGCGGAACCCATCGGGGTCGGCCCGCACGAGGCATGGCACTGGGAGTTCGAGGGAGTGAAGACCGCATGAGCGACCAGAGCATCGAACCCGGCACGTTCGACCCGTCCACGGTGCCCCCGTTCCCCGTCATCACGCTCCACCGTGACGAGGAGAACCGCATCGTGGTCAACGGCCGCGCCGTCGGCGTGGAGCCGGGCGAGAACTGGCACGCAGCCGGCGTCGAAGCAGTCGCGAAGCTCGCCGCAGACGATGGGCTGCCGGCGGTCCGAGTGCGCGCGATCGACACTCCAGAAGAGGGCGCACACGTCGGCGAGGAGCACCGACTCATCGTCACGGCCGACGGGCACGCCTACCCAGTTGATGAGGAGGTCGAAGCTCCCGAGAAGCGCCACCTGCTGACGCGGAAGACGCTCACGGCTGCCATTGCCGGCGGGGCCGTCGTGGCGATCGCCCTCGCGGGAGCACTGACGTTCAAGCTGACTCACCAGCCGGAGCCCGTGGCCACGCCCTGGTCCGCGCCACGGCAGGGGGCGAACATTCCGGTGCCGGTCCCCGAGGGTTTCGCGCAGTCGGCGGCGTGGGCGCGGCTCGTTGATGACCGGAGCACGGCCGTGGCCACCGGACCGCACGAGGTCGTCGTGACGGCTGCCGACGGGAAGAACCTCCTCGGCATCGACACGCGCACCGGTCGCACTGTGTGGCGCGGCAAGGGTGCCCCTTCGGGGTCAGCGGATCTGCACCCCACGACAATCGACGGCAGCACCGTGCTCGCCACCTCGAGCAGCACGGCCATCACCGCGTGGATTCTCGACGGTCCCGACGGCACCGCCGCGAAAGCACAAGAGGTCGCGCTGCCGACCGGATCTGACGTCACATTCGACGGATCGACACCGCTGATCGACCTCGGCGACCAGACCGCAGCGACGATCACCGCGAAAGGGAAGCTGCACCAGGTCGACGTGCCCGTGGGTGCGACACCCGTCCTCGCAACGAACACCGCGGTGATCGCGTCCGACGGCGACGCGTGGTGGCGGATCGACCGGGACAACGCCCGGACCAAGAAGGAGCTCCCGCGGCCGCCGCGTGCGAAGGGCGCGGCGTCGCAGGTCTACGGGATCGATGACACGCACTTGCTCGCGGTCTGGAAGGCCGACCGTTCCGGCGGGAGCGACCGCGTCGCCGTCATCGATCTACAGCGCAACCGAGTGGTCGGCGCAGCTCCCGTCGATTCGTCCGCTGTGCCGTCCTCGGCCGACGTGCTGCACACCGTCAGCGGCCGCACAGTCGCCGTCGGCGACGTCGTCGTGCAACTGCAGGGCGACCGCGTGCACGTGGCGGCCACGGACGACTTCACACCCGACGTCGTCAGCGACACCGCGGTGTACGGCACGGCACAGTCGGCGCCCGTAGCGGCCGCCCTGACCAGCAAGAGCACCCTGCGCGGCGAACCGTTCCCCGGTGCTCTCACCGGCACCGGCACGACGAGCGGGACACCGGTCCTGCCGTCGGTCGTGAACGCCGACGGTGCCTTCGTCGTCGCAGCGAAGGTTGCCGCCACCTACCTCTACAAGGCCCCGAGCACTGGAGCGTCCGAATGAGCCCCCTTCCTGACCCCCGCGTCACGATCACCAGCACCGGCAGCGGGTCCGTGACCATCGACGGCGCCGAGAGCGCGCTGCAGGCGGCAACGCCGGGCGCCGCACGCGACGCCGCAATCCTCACTCTCCTGGGCCAGGCGCGACGGGTCGGACACCCCGTGCTTGCTGGTGTCCTCGACCCGGCGATGGACACACCCGTTCACGGGTGGGGGGAGCTGAGCATCCTGGTCGACCCGGACGGCACCGTCCGGGTCGGAGAACACGGCGCGGCTCCGCAGGTCCCTGCCGAACCGTGGCTCGGCAGCGACGAGCCGATCGAGGCAGACCCGGTCGCCGATGAACCGGTGGCGGTGGCGGTCGACGACATTGCATGGTCGACCGTGCTGCGAACGCCGGCGCCGCCGCAGCAGGTGGTGCTGCTCGAGGTGAATGGCAGCGAACCGATCGTCGTCACCGGCGCGGCGATCTGCGGCCGCCGGCCTCTCCGAGCATCTCTGGAGGACACCGCGGCGCTGCAGGTGCTCGAGGACCCGACCCTGTCGCTGTCGAAGACGCACATGCGGATCGAGTGGGTCGGGTCGGAACCGACCGTCACCGACCTGCACTCCGGCAATGGCACCACCCTCACCCGCCCGGGGATCCCCAGCACCGTTCTCCGGCCCGGGATGCCGACGGCGATCGCGGACGGCGACGTGCTGACGGTGTGCGACTGGTCGGCCACCGTCCGGCTGCCCCGCTGACCAACTGAATCGAAAGGAACGAACGATGAGCGCAGCAACACACCTGCCCGTGGCGTACAAGTGCGGCCACACGGAGAACCGGGATCTGTCGGACAAGCCTGCAGGCGAGCGGGCTCGTAGCGCCCGCTGGTACGGCGAGCACCTGGTGTGCTCCCGCTGCTTCAAGAAGCAGCAGGGCAACGACGGCGGCGACCGGGCCGCCCGTGAAGCGAAGGAGCTCGCGGAGGCGACCGATGCCGCTGAGCGCGACGGACTGCCGCCGGCATTGATCGGCACCGAGAAGCAGGCAGCGTGGGCGCTGCAGGTCCGGCACCGGATGATCCGGAACGCCTACGCGGAGCTTGTCGAAGCCGGCACCCTCGATGACGCCGACTTCCAGGCGGACGTGCTCGAGCCCGCGGCCCGCATCGACCGGGCCAGGTGGTGGATCGACAACCGCGACCAGCCAGCGACCGACCTGCCCGATCTCCTCGCCGACCCCGGCACCATCGACGCCGGCGCATCGACCGAGAACGTGGCGTAACGCGATGGTCAACCGATTCGTGCAAGCCACCGGCGAGGCCGTGGCCCCCGTCGACGAGGCGATGGGCGGTGAACCCGACGCCCTGTTCGGCGTCGACGCCGACGCCCTCTCACTGCGCGGCCCCGCCATCCCCACCGGTGAACAAGTACCAATCGCGGCCGATAGCCCCGAGCGGCCGTTCGTGGAGATCACCTCGGCACCAGACCTGGTCGTCGTCGGACTGCACGGGGGTGCCGGCACGTCGACGCTGGTGCGGCTGCTCACCGAAGCCGGCGACGGATCGGTGCTGGATGCCGGCACGCAGTGGCCGGTGTTCGCCGGCTGGCAGCGGCCGGCTCCGACCATCCCGGTGGTCGCCGTCGCTCGCACCCACTACGCCGGCCTCGACGAGGTCACCCGGCTCGCTGGCCAGTGGACCAGCGAATCCCTCCCGGGCGGTCAGCTGATCGGCGTCGTCCTCGTCGACGACGCCCCGAAACTCGCCACCGCGCAGCAGACCGCTGCACGGCGTGCGCTGCGCATGACACCCCACGGGTGGCATGTGCCCTGGCAGGAAACGTGGCGGCTTGCCGCACCGGCCCTGCCCTCGCTCCCACGCCGGGTCCGAGACATCATCCGCGACGTCCGCCGCCAGGCGGAGCGCATCACCGAAGGAGCATCCGCATGAACGTCCTCTACACGCTCACCGTCCTCGCCGCGAACTTCGACACCTCCGGGGAGCAGCCCCCGGGCGTCGACGGGATCAGCACCGTCATCCGATGGATCGCGTGGGGCGTCGCCGGCGCCTGCGTCATCGGCGTGCTGTTCGGCCTCGGTTACCTCGGCAACCAGCGCCGCCGTGGTGAGACCCCTGAGCACCTGCAGGGCATCATCATCTCGATGATCGCCGCCGGATCCACGGCAGCGGTCGGCGGCCTCATCGGCGCCCTGGCTGGGTGACCGGCATGGCTCAGAAGGATGACAACACCGTTCCCGAGACCGCGGGCGGTAACTCCAGCCCGTTCACCGCCTGGTGGTTCATCGCCGCCGGCTTCGTGGTCCTGGTCATCGTCGGCCTCATCGTCGCGTTGTTCCTGCCGCAGCAGAGCCGAGAGACGGCTCCGGCGACCACGACGGAGTCGGCGGCCGCCGGCGACGGGGCGCCCTCGAGCGCACCCGTCGCCGGCGGGACCGGCGAACCCGCCAGCGACACGTGCAACGTGCCGGTGAAGGACACCTCGATCCCGACAGAGGGGCCCAAGGCGGAGTGGGTGCCGGACGGGTACGTGCTGGTTCCGACGTCGAAGACGTACGGGCCGGTCGCGAACGGCTCGAAGTGGGGCTGCTTCGCGCACTCGCCGACTGGTGCGCTGTTCGCTGCGGCGAACTTCATCGACGGTGTCTCCGGCGGCGAGTACGCCGCCTTCGCGAAGGAAGCCGCGGTCGACAACACGGCCCGGGACGCGTGGATCGCGGGTGAGGACCCTGACCTGCACACCCAGACCGGCGGCGACGTCGCCCAGTTCTCCGGCTTCCAGTTCATCGGCACCGACGATGACGCCGTGACCGTGCGGATCTCCGCACAGCAGGGCAGCACCGTCGGGGCGTGGACAGTCGCGCTGGTGTGGGACACCACCGCGCAGAACTGGAAGGCGGACCTCGGTACGAGCGACCTCACCGTGGCAGAAGTGACCAACCCGCAGGCATTCACCGAGTGGTCAATGGACGACGGGGGAGGCGATCGGTAGTGGCTGACAAGTGCCATTTCTGGCAGGTCGGCTGCAAGCTGCAGAACGCTGCCGATGACCAGATCACCCAATGGGTGAAGAGCCTCGCGGAAGCGGGCCTCGACTTCCTCAAGGTGATGAACACGTTCTGGCTCAACGCACCGTCACCGACGGTGCAGGACAACACCGTCATCGACACCCTGCAGAACAACCTCCACTGGTTCACGGCTGGTTTCGCCGTGATCGGGCTCCTCTTCGCGCTCGGGAGGATCGGCTTCACGAGGCAGATCCGCTCCGGCGGCCGCGGGTTGAAGATGATCGTGCACCTGGTCCTCGTGCAAGGTGTCTCCGCGGCACTTGTAACGACGCTGATCAAGTCCACCGATGACTTCTCACCGTGGATCGTCAACAAAGTCACGGGGCACGATCTCGACCTGTCCCAAGTGCTGTCGGTGCAGTTGATCATGCAGCCTGGGATCGGGCCGGGCATGATGATGGCCCTGTTCGGCTTCGTCGGCGCGATCGCCAACCTCATCCTGATGATCGTGCGCGCAGTGATCATCTCCCTGATCTTCGTGTTCCTGCCCTCGCTGGCTGCCGCGTCCGAGAGCGAAATGGGCGACCAGGCATATCGGAAGGCGCAGGGGTGGTTGTGGGCATTCCTGCTCTACAAGCCGGTCGCCGCCATCATCTACGCCTTCGGGTTGCTCTCACTGCGCGGTGAGCCGGTCAAGGATCTCAGCACGGCCGGTACCGCTCTGATGGCGACGACACAGGGAGTCGCGACACTCGCGCTGGCCGGACTGGCGCTCCCAGCGATCATCAAAGCGATCGTTCCGATGGCAGCCCAGGGTGTGTCCGGGATGTTCTCCGGCGGCGCGGTCCTCGCGGGCGCTGCGGCGACCGGCGCAGCGATCGTGACCCTTGGTGGGTCCGCCGCAGCAGGCGGTGCGGCCGCGGCAGGGGGTGCCGCATCCGGTGCCGCTGGCGCCGCCGGTTCCGCCGGCTCGGTGGGCTCCGCTGCGGCAGCCGGGGCGACCCCTTCACCCGCTGCAGCTGCTGGTTCCGCCGGTTCTTCGAGTGGTGGCGGTGCAGCCGCTGGAAGCAGCTCGGCGGCGTCGGCCGGTTCCAGCGGCCAGTCAGCCGCCGGCGCGGGCGCCAGCTCCCCACAGACCCAGGGCGGGACGGCTGGCGGAGGCCAGGGGGCATCGACGTCGAACGGCTCCGCTGGTGTCGCCGGTCCCTCCGGCTCGACCGGGAAGGACGGTTCGTCGAGTGGCGGCGGTCCGGATTTGACCTCGATCGCAAAGGGAGCGAACGGGGCAGCAGGCGCAGTGAACAGCGCTGTGGAAGGAGAAGACCAATGAGCGATCAGAGCTCTCAGGCGCCGACGTACGGCAACATCACCCCGCCCGGAAAGCAGGGGTTCTGGGGCCTGTCGTTGGGCGTTCTCGGCATCGCCGGGTTCCTGCTGTTCATGGTGATGATCGCCACGATCGTCACCCAGTACGTCGCCGCCGGCGTCCTCGCCCTGCTCGCGATCGCCGTGGTGATTGCGTCGGTGTTCAAGGACAAGAGCGACCGCACGATCTACCAGAGAGGCGTCATCCGCATGTTCTTCCGCAGCCGCGAACGCCGCGGCGACACCGTCCTCGTCCAAGGCCCGGCGGGCCGGGCACCCGATGGCCGTACGCGGCTGCCCGGGCTACTCGCGCCGAGTGAGCTCAGCGAGCACGTCGACAGCTACGGGCATCGGTTCGGCCTCATCCGGCTCCGCGGGGTGAAGCACTACACCGTGGTGCTCGAGGTGTTCCCCGACGGCGACGCCCTCGTCGACGCCGAACGAGTGGACTCGATGGTGGCCCACTGGGGCGCGTGGCTGGCGGCGCTCGGCGAGAGTGGCGACATCGTCGGTGCGTCCGTCAGCGTCGAGACCTCCGAGGAGACCGGCCAGCGCCTCGAGCGGATGGTGAACGGCAAACTCGATGAGACCGCGTCTGACTACGCCCGCGACATCGCAAAGTCGTTGCCGGAGGAAATTCGAGCGAACACCCCGATGGTGTCCACACGCATCGCGATCACCTTCAGCGGCCGTGGCTTCGACAAGGAAGGTTCCGACCAGGGCCTCCAGGCGATGGCGGCGGAGATCGGGGCTCGCCTTCCGATCCTGATGGTCGACCTTGGTTCCACCGGCGCCGGCAGCGGCGTGCGTGCCTGCACCGCGCAAGACATCGTCGATCACGCTCGAGCGGCCTACGACCCGATCGTGGCGCCGGCAATCGAACAGGCACGCGCAGACGGCGGCACCGGCCTGACGTGGGCGGACGCAGGCCCGGTGTTCCAGCGCGAACACATCGACCGGTACTACCACGACCGTGCCGTGTCGAAGACGTGGGAGATGCACGTCCCCCCGACGGGCACGTTCCGCTCGAGCTCGCTTGGCGCGGTCCTCCGCCCCGTCTCGGGCGTCCTCCGCAAGCGCGTGACGCTGCTGTACCGGCCGGTGTGGGACAAGGACGCCGTCGACACCGTCGGCAAGGAAGGCAGCAACGCGGAGATGGTCAACAGCGCCAAGTCCACCGCGGCGCAGCGGCGCCGGCTCCGTGCCGCCCGACAGAGCGAGGAGGAGCTGCAGGACGGCGCCGGCCTGCTGCTGTTCGGGTTGCTCGTGACCGCGACTACCACCAACACTGCCGAGTTCGCCCGGCTCGACAAGGTCATCCCGGGGCTGACCTCCCGTGCCGGCCGACTGCGGATGCGAGAGGCGCTGGGTAATCAGGCCGTCGCATTCCAGGCAGGTCTCCCACTGGGCGTCGTACCGATGGCCCACGCCCCGCTCGGCCAGTTCATTCAGGAGTGGATCTAATGCCCACACGTACCCCGCTCGGCCTCCGAGCAACAGAACAGGACCTGCAGGACGGGATGCAGCTGACGCGCCGCGAGGCACGCCGACTGGACCGGCAGGTGCGCCGCGTGTCAGCAAGCGTTACCGGTGTCGCGTCCGAGAAGCGATCGCTGCGTGACCGGATCTTCGGCGAGCCCAAGGACCAGCAATCCACGTCAGCGACCCCCGGCCCGAAGGGCTGGATCATGCCCGGCGCCGGCCGGGTGAACCACATCGAACCGCAACCGGAAGGGTTCGGCACGAGCGTGCACGTCTGCGGGCTGTGGCCGTTCGCACTCGGTGCGGGTGCACCGATCGTCGGCGTGCCACTCGGCCGGCACCTGCTGAACGGCTCCACGGTGTGCGCGGATCCGATCTCGTGGTTCCTCACCAAGCGGATCAACAACCCGTCCTGCTTCATCATCGGCCGACCCCACCTGGGCAAGAGCGCCCTGACGAAGCGAATCATCACCGTGCTTCGCGCGTGGGGCGTGCTGCCGATGGTGCTCTCCGACACCAAGGGCGAGTACTCCGACCTCATCAAAGAGCTCGCCGGTCAGGTGATCCGGCTCGGCCGCGGCCAGTCCGCAGTCAACCCGCTCGACTTCGTCGACATCATGGCCGAGCTGCGGCAGATCGGCGAAGGCGTCGAAGACCCTGCCGCCCGGGCGCAGGCGGTGAAGCGTCGTGACGAGGCGCTCGAGGAGATGCGCGGCCGCCGAATGACGACGTTCATGGGGTTGCTCTCGATCGCCCGGAACGGGCGACTGGAGAACCACGAGTCGAACGTCATCGCGGCAGCGCTCGCGATGCTCGACGACCGTTTCACCGAGACGGCGCCGCTGATCGAGGACGTTGCCGCGCTCATCCGGTCACGGCCAGAGCGTCTGTCCGAGATCGTGCAGGACCGCGGTGACGAGGAACGCTACCGGGACCGCACCGAAGCGCTCCTCGACACCCTCGGCACCCTCACGGGCACCGGCACGTTCGGAGGCATGTTCGCCCGCCCCACCACCGAGCGGGTGGAGATGGGGCAGGCGTTCTCGTTCGACCTGTCCGCGATCCCCGAGTCCGAAGTGGAGCTCCTGGGCGCGGTCCAGTCGGTGTGCTGGAACTACGGCTCCGCACTGGTGTCCGCGCAGAAGCACCTCTCCGAAGCGGGCCTGCGACGTTCACAGCACTACTTCCTCGTCATGGACGAGCTGTGGTTGGCGCTGCGGGCCTCGAACGCGATCGTGTACTACCTCGACTCCCTCACGCGGCTGAACCGTCAGCGGGGCATCGGGCAGGCGATGATCACCCACACGATGGACGATCTGCGGCTCTCCACCGACGAGCTGACGAAGATCGCGTGGGGGTTCGTCAGCCGGTCCGCGATGGTGTTCCTCGGTGGGTTGTCCGAAGGAGAGATGGGCAACCTCGCCACCGTGTTCAGCATGACCAAGCGGGAACGGGGCATGATCACCGACTGGTCCGGCGAGGGCTCGGACACCGGCCCCGACGGGGTCACGGCGGAGCCGCCGGGCCGTGGGAAGTTCCTACTGAAGATCGGCAAGCGGCCCGGGACCCCGTTCAAGCTGCACCTCACCGCCCGAGAGATGGGCACGAACGACACCAACGGCAGCTGGAGAGACGACCACGAAGCCGGCTACGACACGGCGGGAGCGGCAGCATGAGCGTCAGCACACGGCAACCGAACCGGCGCCCGCAGCCAGGCAACGACATGGGGCCGACCATCGGCCTGGCCTGCGCCGCCGGCGGGACGGTCGGTCTCGGGTTGATCGCGTGGGCGGGATCCCTGGTGAATCCGTCCGTGCAGGCGATGCCGAACCACGGACCGTCGCAGGTGCTGACCGGGTACCTCGGCGGGGATCTCGATGTGACGGTGCCGCAGGTGCTCGTGACCGGGATCCTTCTCGGCGCTGGCGCCGGCATCGTCGGCTACAGCGTGTGGATGTTCCGCGGGTTCACCAAGCAGGGCACCCGGATCGACGGGAAGGCCCAGTACATGGCGGGCCGGGACGAGGCGATCGAGTTCTACGAGGCGGCCGCGACCGCCAATAGTGAACGGCTCCGCGCGACCGGCGCCGGGATCGGTGTCACGCTCGGCACGCACGTGAACACGAAGGAGAAGCTGTACGCGTCGTGGGAGTGGGTGCAGATCTGGCTCATGGGACCTCGAGCGGGAAAGACGAGCTGCGTGTGCGTTCCGCAGATCCTCGAAACCCGCGGGCCCGTGATCGCGACGAGCAACAAGCGGGACATCGTCGATATCACCCGCGGGCCGAGGTCAGAGACCGGGGTGGTTTGGGTGCATGACGTGCAGGACATCATCGGTGAAGCGCCCTCGTGGTGGTGGAACCCGCTCACGTTCGTGAGGGACATCCAGACCGCGGAGAAGCTGGCGGACATCTTCATCACGTCGTCGACGTCGGCCGGTGCGAAGCAGGACGCCTACTTCGAGTCTGCCGGCAAGGAGACGCTGTCCCGGCTGCTGCTCGCTGCGGCCCTCGATGAGCGGCCGATCACGGACGTGTTCAAGTGGGCGAACAACCCCGACGACGAGGACGACCCGGCGCTGCTCCTGATCCAGCACGGTGAAGCCCACCTCGGTGAAGCGCTCGGAAGCACGCAGGGGCTCACCCCGAAGCAACGCGACGGTGTCTACGGCACCCTGCGGCCTTGGATCGGCGTGCTCGGGATGCGCAGCGTGGCCCGGTGGATCACCGACAACGGCACCGACCGGCCCCACCTCAACACCGCGACATTCGTGACCTCGACCGACACCATGTACCTGATCTCGAAGGAGGGTGGCGGGTCCGCTCGCGCGATCACCGGCGCCCTGACGATGGCGCTGCTCGAGGCGGCTGAGCGAGTGGGCTCCCGGCAGGTCGGTGGACGCTTGACCACACCGCTGATGGCGGTCCTCGACGAGGTCGCGAACGTCTGCCGGTGGCGTGAGCTGCCCGACGTGTACTCGCACTACGGCTCCCGCGGCATCATCATGTCCGCGTTCTTCCAGTCCCGCCAGCAAGGCGTCGAAGCGTTCGGCGAGACCGGGATGGGCAAGCTTTGGTCAGCCGCGAACGTGCGCGTCGTGGGCTCTGGTCTGTCGGAGGACTTCCTGGAGTTCGTGTCGACGTCGATCGGTGACTACGACGTCGTCTCCACGTCCCGCAGCACCCAGATCGGCGGGACGTCGACAACCAGGTCCCTCCATCGCGAGCGGATCCTCGACAAGGCCGATCTGACCGCGATGCCGAGGGCCCGCGCCGTCATGCTCGCATCGCAGACACCGCCGGTGTTGCTGCAGCTCGACCACGTCTCGCAGCGGCCCTACGCGGCCGCAGCGAAGGCGTCGCAGGAGTACTACGAAGCCCGTGCTGCGCAGCAGGGCAAGCCAGTGCGTCGGAACGCCGGCGCGCGCGTCACGAGCCGGAAGTAGGTGCACTCATGGAGGGATTCGACGAGAACGAGCCCGAAGCAGCCGACGCGACGCCGAGCCTGGCGATCGAGCCGGTGTACGAGAACGTGTACGAGTTCGTCGACGGGTTCGTGCGACCGATGTTCCGCCGGAACCCGAAGCAGTACCTGTGGGCGGAGAACTGGTTCGACTACCCGGAAGTCCTCGACCGGTTCGAAGCCATGTGGCGGGCATGGGAGTGGGACCGTCTCCCGGATCAAGCAGGAATGACGGCGATGGCCGCGTTCTGGAAGGACACGTTCGATCCACTCATGGACGTCATCACCAGCCAGGACGGTCCCTTCTGGCGGCTCTCGGCCGAGAAGTACAAGAGCTCCCACGCGGACGTGCCGGAGATGTTCCCGGCGCAGCGCCCGACGGCGAGTAACGGAGGGTGACCGCGCCCGTCGCCACTCGCCGTCGGGGCGCCTGCGACGCAAGCATTCTTGCCCGCCTACGAGGTGGTCGCTCCGAAGCAGAGCACTTCGTAGAAGCTGCCGAGGCTGCCGATCAGTCGGTGGCGTCCGATGCCGGGTTAAGGAACGCGTTGAGCTCGTGCAAGGTGTTGACGGGCTCGACGGTGTAGTCGTTGTGCCCTCGGATGGTGATCTGCGGATCGTCATCTAGGAAGCGCTCAACTGTGACAGTGATCCGACGCCCATCAATATTGGCCTCGAACACCTCGCTCAGCGAGCTGTGTGGAAAGAGCTTGCTCTTCGCCTCGATCTTTCCGTTCGGGTTCCTGGTGAACGTAGCGTCATCCCAGCGATGGCGGCTGATCTGCCAATTGATGGCGGTGAGCAAGTCGTGTTCGATGGGAAGCCTCCATGCGTCGGCAACGTGCTGCCGAACCAACTGGATGTCCTGCGCGTACCAGGCGGCTGCGAGCTCATCCTGCAGCGTGACGGACTCGATTCCGCGTAGCTGTTCCTTCTCGGTGGCCTTCCGCTCGTCCTCCTCCACGCGCAGTCGCGCCAACTCGGCGAGTGAAACGGCGTTGAGCCCAAGGTTTGCTTGGATCTCTGCTTCCTTCGCGGCGGTCTTATCGGCTTCGTTCTTGTCGATCCAGTCGCCGTAGGGCGATGACTCAGCACTCATCCTCTGTTAATACCGCAACCCATGGCGGGTGCCGAGCATTCGTCGATTCGCGGCGTGGCCGCGTGTGCACGGAGACGGGTCTGCGTTCAACGACAGGCCTTGAGCGGGGCTCGATGTACGCGAGAGGGGGCCATGCTCATCAACGACGCGCGTATCCGCGCGGCTATGAAAGCATCTGATCGAGGCGCAGAGGCCGGTTCCGACACCACCGCCAAGACAGCGGCCATCCGGCCTCATGGAATCGAGTCGATCAGCGGTACCGAGCGTCGATTCGGGCAACTATGGCATGGATGTCAGCTCGCAACTGCTCAGCCTTTGGGATGTAGGCCTCTCGAGCTTCGTTGAAGCGCGTAAAGAGGTCATCGGTCGACATCCTGCCGTCTGCAGGAACGTTCTGACCCATGGCTTCGCTCTGCCACTGTTCGTGCCACTGCTCGTAGGCGTGCTTCGTGTCCCACCAATGTGCGCGGACGATGTCGCGATCGCCTGCGAGCTGCTCGGTTGCCTCGCGATCCTTGGCACGACGCATCCGAGGCGCCAAGGCATGTAGGTCCGAGGTCGGCCCTTCCCACTCAGGGTCCCAAGACTCGAACTCGAAGGCGAAGGTGGCCGAGTTGATGCCGAGTTCAATGTGTCGCAGCTCGGAATGCACGACAGCTCTCACTTGGTCGTCGACACGCTCTGCTCGCTGCTTGCGGCTCTCACGCACCGTGAAAAAGACGCTGAGTACGGAGACGAGGAGCGCTATCAGTGCGATGAGGTCGGACGAGGCCACGGTCTGAACCTACGCGGTGGCTTCATTGACGGGCCCGACGATGTGATTCCTGTTCAGCGTGTTCGGGTGGCTTCGCGCTGCCGGTTGCGCGGCTTCGTCGACGTCTTCTGCGGCTTCACCTGTCCCGTGGCCGCGGCGGACGTCAAGGACTCGCGAACGGTCATCGGGTAGCTGGCATCCACCGTCGCGCGTGCTTGCTGTGTGGCCGTCAGCGGCCGGGTGACGGCCGATGCCGCCTTGGCAGCACTGGCAGGCACCCCCGACGTCGCAGCCGCTCCACCGGGCGCCTGGACGGCGGCGGATGCGGCGGGCTGGTCTGCAGGGATCGCCGCGGTCGTGGCGTCCACACCTGCCTGCAGCGCGTTCGCGTCCTGCGACTCGACGGCCGCCGATGTGTGCGCCTGCTCGCTGCCGTCGACGAGATCCGCGTGCTTCTCCGGATCGGTGACGACGGCTGCTGCAGCGTCAAGGTCGTCGGAAGTGCCGGCGTCTGCGTCGGCAGCCTGCTTCCGGGCTGCAACGGCATCGTCGACAGCGTCGATCAGTGCGCGCCGCCGTGCGCTTGGGTCGCCGGCGTTGGCCGTACGGAGCTCGTCCAGGTCGAGTCCGTAGCGGCGCTCGAGGTTGCCGCGGACGGTGTCGTACATGTTCTGCCCGTGCGGGGCGTCCGCGCCGGCAGCGACGATGACGTCCACGGTGTTGGCAACACGCTCACCGTTCGCGGTCGCCCAAAAGTCGGGGCTGCGCACGGCCTCGTGCAGCTCGCCCATGCGCTGCTGCAGGACTCGCCGCTGCTCGTCGTACTGAGTGCGCGTCGCTGCGTCCCGTTCGGCTTGCTTCCTCGACGCGTGCTCGCGAAGTTGTCCGAGGGCCATCGAGGCCGCTCGGATCACTCGATCGACTTCCTGACCGATCTCCTCTTCCGACATAACTACTCGCCCTTCCTCTGCTGTTCGGTGTTGCTGGTATCAGCGGCCCTGGCCGCGATCGGTACCGCGGCCGCGGCGTGGTGCACGCGTCTTGGACTGCGGTTGAACCGGCGCCAGCCCCTGCCGAGCCGGGTCGTTCCAGCCCATCGACTGCGCCCACCGCTCCCATGCGGCGTTCGCTTCCGTCGTGGACGCGGCAAGGCGCTGTGCCTCGACGAGGGCTGCACGCTCGCGGCGTGCGTCGGCGACAGCACCCGCGGTGCGGGATGCCTGTCGGAACACTGCCGTCCATCCGGTGCGCGAGCTCGTCGACGTTGCCCGGTTGGCGAGCCGGGCGGAGTACGCCGCGTCGCCGCGTTGCACCTTCGGCTGTCCGCGACGGCCACGCCGTGGCGGCTGCGCCTCCTGCGCCAACTCATTCGACGTCTCCGCCAGCGGCCCGTGCACTGCGCGCTCGGTCAGCATCGACAGGCGCGCGTAGAACGCTGACGCTTCCGCCGGCGACATCGACGCCGTCTGCGGTGCCCCCGGGAAGTCCGGCAGCACGGTCTCCCCGTACTTCTCGTTCAGCTGCCGGATCTCGTCAGACGTGGGCCGCTTACCGAGCGACGACGGCATGTCTTCGAGCTGCTTCTCGACGCGTCCGCGCCGTTTCCAGAACACCACGGCGTCCCCTTCCGTTCGAGCGTCAGACTGCCACTGTTCGCGCAGTTGCCCCAGACCCAAATTCCGGTCGAGCTTCGACCCGGCGAACCAGATCGGAGCCTGCCGAACGCCGTCGACGACTTCGGGGACAATCGCTGCGGAGTAACCAACAACACGCTCACGGTCGTCCTTATCGAATCGCGGACGCACCAGCACGCGGTGCTGGCGGCACTGATCGATGAAGGACACCTCGTCGGTCGCGACTGCCAGCGAGGACCGCAACCGACGGCGCAGCTCGTCGCGTTGGGTAGCCCGGTCACCGTCGCGGCGTGCACGCTCGAGCTCTGCAGGCGTAACACCGCGAAGGGTGGACTTGTCCTGCTCGCGGGAGGCGAGCACCGTCAGCCCGTACTTGTGCTCGAGCTCGTTCGTGAGTCGCTGTGCGCGACGGAAGTCGTCGTGCACGCGAGCCTTCTCACCGTCCTCACGGACCAGCGACACGGCGATGTGGATGTGGTCGTTCCCGCCGGCGGACTCGCCATGCCGGATCGCAACCCAGCGGCACGAACCGGCACCGTCCGGATCGGTGAAGCCCATCCCATCGACGAAGTCCCGCGCGATGTCACCCCACTTCGCATCCGACAGTGGACCCTCGTCAGCCTTGATCGACAGCGACGCATGCCACACGTGCGCGTCTCGCTCGCCGACCTTCACCTTCTTGCCGAGCTCGTCGTCCCACTCCTTCACCGGCACCGTCACCCGGGTGCCGTACACGCGACGCGGCATGTCCAAGAGGTTCGCGATGTCGAGCGCGTCGTCCATCGTGAGCTCGCCGGCCGGGGCGTCGTGCACGATCGCGTCGTGGCCAGCCACGACGTGCGGGTTGGTGTGCGCGTTGGAGTGGTGATGCGCCTCCCGTGTCGACTGCCCCACCAGGTACGCCAGCAGCCCGGACGCACGATCCCCGCGCGTGATGTTCGGCATCATCGGGCGTACTCCTCAACGAGGATCCGATCGATCCGATCGCACAACGCGCGGATCGCACGCAACGTGTGCGGCAGCTCACCCGCAATGCCCTCACCGGCGTTGGCCAGGCGCGCGATCTGGTTCAGGTTGTTCGAGTTCGCCGACAGCAGCCGGCGGATCGTCAACAGATCCGCGACGCGGTCGCGACGCTCGGTCGACGACGTCCCGGACGGCTCAGCCAACGCACTCTCCAGCAGCAGCCGCGGAATCGTGATCCCGCCGGCAGCGTGCGCACGACCGACCAGCGCCGCCTCTTCCTCCGCGTTCACCATCACCTTGTGCGCCATGTTCCGCGGACCAGCACTGGTGTTCGCTCGCCGGCGCCTGGAACGCGCCCGAGCCGAAGGCACTGCCTCTGCCATCAACGCCCTCCAGCCCAGTGCAACGAACCCGCCCCAAGCGGGGACCGGTAGGCCCAGCCTGCCGCATCTGCCACCGGAACGGAAGCAGATCAAGCCAATTACGGCACGTAACTGTATAGCTTGCTCCGCACCGACACGGCGCCAGGCGCCTTCACGTGCGCAGCACGGCCGGGTTTCAGCAGGGACGGCACGAGCATCGCGAGTCCGATGTTCGGCGCGCGTCGAAAAGTGTGTGACCTTGCGCGCGCGAGCCCGTCTTTCACTGGATGCATGGCAACCAGATACGACCTCGACGACATCACCCGCCGCGCTGAAGAAGCGCACCAGCAGCGCCTCGCAGCGCTCCGCGACACCGTCACCGCAGCCGACGCAGTGGCCGACGCCGAAGCGCAGCTGCAGCAGCTGCGCTCAGAGCTCGACACCGCTGTCGCTCTCGCCGTCGACGCGGGGTGGAACGAGTCCGAGCTCGCCAGCTTCGGACTGCCGACGGCGTCGCCGAAGCCGGCGAAGAAGCGCACCAGCACCACCCGGCGACGCAACCCCAGCGGCAGCGCGGTAACGGCCCCGGCGCGAGAGATCTCTCGAGCAGAAGACGCCGACACATCCGATCAGGCAGCAGACCAGGCCGCCGCGTAGCGGTCGGACCACAAACGAAGGAGCAGCCCCATGTCTGACCCGCAACCCCGCACCGGTTTCCTTGCCCGGTTCCGTCGACAGAACCGTGCGCCCATCACCACGCCCGCCCACGACGAGCGGGCAGCCGAACAGGCGTCCTCGCTCGCCGACCTCGCGCGCTCCGACGTGAACCTCGGCCGGAACTCCGCCGAACGCATCCGCGACGATCTCGCCGCAGGCAGGACATCGCAGGTCCAGGTCACCGCGGCCGCGGCCGAGCGCGCAGCCGCGCTCGACGACGCCATGCACAACCTGACCGTGCAGACCGCATCACCGGAGACGACCGTGCGGATCGCAGCGGAGGCATACGGCGAGTGGCAACACACCTCGCCCGCGGTTGCTCAACGCGCGGTGAACCTGTTCACCGCAGCACACGAAGACGCCGGCGTCGCAGCCGCGGCGCCCCTCGGGGAGATCGCCGCAGCAGCCGACAGTGACCGGTTCAACGACCGTGCCGTCCGCGGCGTCGAGTTCGGGCTACGCAGCTCAGCAGCCACACAAGACGACCTCGCATCCGGAGTCGTCGAGACGGCAGACCTCGACGGGTATGCCGACGGCGTGCGGGACCACGTCAACGCCGCTATCGACCGCCTCGAACACGACCCCGGCAGCGCCGCAAGCGCCGTCGAGCTCGCAGCGAACGCATACGCCGAGTTCAGTTCCGCGACCAACGCCGAAGCCCTCTACGCGGCCGCACACGAAACCGCCGGCACCTCCCCCACCGCGCCACTCAGCGACGTCCTCACCGGAGTCATCGACCGCTGGTCCGCCGCTGACGAAGCGGCCACCGCCGAATACGGGCAGCTCGGGAGCGAACAGGCAACCGCCGCTACGGACGTCGACAACCCGCGCACCAGCACCGGTGAGCTGATCTCCCTCGAGGTCGACCAACACATCGACCAGATGACGCAGACCTGGGTCGCTCTCGCCAGCGAGCCAGGTCGTGAGGTCGAAGCGCATACCGCGTACGCCGGCCTCGTGACAGAGGTCGACAACCTCCACCTCGACGGCACGTACCTGGATCCCCGCGCCGCGACCGGCGACCGGGCGGACGCACTCCCCACCCCTGTCCCCGAAACAGTCGTCGAACACCTCGGCGACCTCGAATCGCAGCTCCAATTGTTGGAAGACCAGGTCACGATCTACTCGGGCAACGCAGGGCCCGAATGGTTCGACGGCGAAGAACCCACACCGGCCGACCCCGCACGCGTCGCCGCCGCACAAGAGCAGGCCGACAGCGTGCGTGCGGAACTGCACCATCAACTCGACGAGCACGGACTCACCGGCACGCAGTGGGACCCACGAACCCCCTACGCCGACACTGCGCTCACCAGCCCCGGCGACCCGGTCTCCCTCGAGGTCGACCAACACGTCAACGCTCCGCACGCCCCGAACAAGACACACGCTGCACCGTCGACCACCAACACCGCTGCTCACGCAGTGGAGCAGAAGCCCGTCAGCTCGTACCCGATGGATGTGGCGTCATCACTCCGGCACGCGGCGGCCTCACACGCCGATCCCGCGGCACCATCAACAGGGCCGTCCCGTCCGACATCGTCCACGCAGCGCGGCGGCGGTATCGAACGGTGATCAAGATTCGCACTCGCGGCGGCCAGCAGCTCGCCATCGTCGGCTTGCTGCTGGCCACCGCCGCGACCGCTGCACTCCTCGCACCCGTCATGCACCCCACCGACGTCGCCCCAGCACCACCCCATTCGCACACAGCACGTCCGACGGAAACCACACCATGACGACGAAGACCGACAACGGGTCTCTCGGCCGCGGCACACACGCCTCCACTCACCCCGGGGCGGCCGCCGCGGCCGCGGCGCTTGGCGTCCCTGGTGAACCCGCTCGGTGGAACGCTCTGGGGCGTTTCGCGGAAGACGCCGGCGCACCCGGTAGCCACGTCACCGCGTGGGAGTGGCTGTGACGTCCGAATGGTGCGGGAGACTGCAGCCGTGACCGTGAACCCGACCGTGATCATGCGGTGCGACCACCCCGGCTGCACCGCGACGCTCGTGCCGGCCTACGACGGCGAAGACGTCGACGGAGTACGCCTCATCGCCCGTGAGCAGTCCTGGTTGCCCGCGAACAGTGCTGAGGGCCGGCACCGTGGATTCGTCGACCTCTGCCCCGCCCATAGCAGCTCCACGGCGCTGTGGAGCGAAGCGGGCGACCGTTAGACGTCGTCTGGTTCGTCCCAGTGCAGGAGCCTGGTCGCGGCGCCCTGGTAGCGGCCCTTGTTCGCATGGATCGCGCAGTCGTGGTTGTCGTGGTCGTACGCAGCCCGGTAGTACCGGTCGGCGTCGAAGTCAGCGGCGTTGTACGCGTTCCATGCTGCATCGACCTCCGCCTGCCGAGACTCGTACCCCCACCGTTGCCCTTGGCGGAAGATCGCCCACTCCCTCGCGGTGAAATCCCCCATCGGGATCTCGGCGTCGCCTCGGTCTGCTGGTGGCGCGGCCAGCTCGTCGAGGTTCGCCGGAGCTGAGAACGCATCGACGAGTGGCTCGCCGCTGCGTGCAGGGGTCGCCGCGTCGCGCGCGAACTCGAATCGGCGTTGGTCCGTCATGGTCTGTCTTCCGTCGGAGTAGTGCTACCGGCTGCGCGGGCGCTGGCCACGAGGCCTGCGAATCGACGCCACAGTCATATGGCGGCCTGTAGCAGGACGGCGAATGGTGGGAGGAACGCCACGGCGGCCGCGACGAACAAGACAGTTGCCGTGGCAGGGACTGGGACGCGTACTGCTCGCGCTTCCTCGTCCGCCGGACGGACAAGGAGCGCGGCGAAACCACCGAGCGCGAGCAACACCGCGACGACAAGGAAGACCCAGATGGGTACTTCTCGCCCCAGTGCTGAGACGGTCGACGTGAGCTCTGCTGCAGTGTTCATCGTTCCAGATTCCTCGATCATGCGCGGGCGCCGGCGTACTGGGGGAACAGGCGGTCCATCGTCGCTTCGTGGCGGGCGGCGCGGTCGTCCTCGCCGCGGGCGCGGGAGATCTCCGCGAACGTGGGACGGTCCGGCTCGGCCGGGGCGGGTCGGCGGCACATCTCGGCGTAGTACCGGTCGGCGTCGTGTTCGGCCTGCTCGAGGCGGGCCCGCAGCTCGAGGACCTCGGCCATGAGCTCCGGGGCGGCCATCTGGAACCCGACCATGTAGCCGGCCTCCCACACCTGGCGCTGCTCGTCGGTGAGTTCCCACTCGCGAACGCTCTCAGTCGGGTCCGCGGTAGCGGCGTCGATCGCTCGGAACGCGGCCACGGTGTCGCCGGCGTAGAGCTCGTCGACGGCGTCGCGGGTGGACTGCTGGATGGCGTCGGGGCGGAGGGTGGTCGGACGCTCGAGGGTCATCGTCATCACGCGGCCGCGCTCGAGGCGAGTTCGCCGATCTTGTCGGGGCGGAACCCGCTCCAGGACCCGGTCTCCGTGTCGGTGACGACGATCGGGGCGTTGGTGCCGAGGGTGGTCTTCCACTCCTCAATCTGCGCCTGGTCAACGTCGTCGAGGATCACCTCGGTGTACTCGATGCCGGCGGAGTCGAGGGCCCGCTCGGTTGCCTTGCACATACCGCAGAACCCGGACTTGGTGTAAACCGTGATGCTCATCGAAATCACCTTCCGAAAGATTGTGATGCGGTGGGGGCCCCTCCCCCGTTGCATGCTTCTATTCTATAACGCGCGGGCCTGTATAGGTAGCCTTTTCCGCACATTCTTCGACCCATTTTCTGCCGGTCGGCACACCTGCTGCCAGCCTATGCATCTGCATTGTTTGACACCAGGGCATGACGTTTACGAACGTGCGGCTGGGGCATCGATAACAGCGGAAGGGCTGGGAATCCCCAGGAGCATTAAGGCCGGGTTGCTATTGCCGTCACCCGATAGCAATAGTGGGCTGCACATTCCTGAACTGTGTCGTCCCGGCACTTTTGACCATGTCGAGACAGTCGCCGCCGTCCGCGGCTCAGCCCGCGACCGAGTGCGGGGTGCTGGTCGCGGTGGTGGCCACGGTGACGTCGTCGTGGTCGCACTCCCAGAACGCGGAGCGGATCTCGTCGGCGATCGCGTCGGGGAGCTGCTCGTTTGTCCATGCCGTCGACGGGAACGAGACGGTGACGGTGACCGTGGTCATGGGTTCGGTGGAGGACGGGCCGCGCCCTGCCCCGCCCCACTCGTACTGCCAGGCGAACGCGACTTCGCCGGTGGGTCCGCCGCCGTGGACGTCGAATGCGGCGCGGTGTTCGTCGTCGGTGTGGTTCGGGCGGCGGGTGCAGTGCCATTCGAGGCCGCCGACGTCGTACGTCGTCGCGGCACACTCGGCGCCGGTCGGGTCGAGGTCCGCAGCGGGTGCTGCCGGGTCGATCTGCTCGCCGATGGTGGCGGGGCGTTCGTAGGTGATGTGCATGAGGGGTGCGGCTCTCTAGAGTTCGGGGACGGCTTCTGGTCTGGGGTCGTGAGTGAGGGGCCGCGCCGCCGTCGCTATCGGCGGCGCGGCCTGCCCGCTACTGGCGGGCCGGTTCCGGGGTGAGGTCGGTGTGCTGCAGCAGGAACCGGACCGCTGACCAGGCCGAGAGCTGCGGCCGGTCCCACGCGTGCTGTCCGTCGTTGAACTCGCAGCCTTGTCCGCCGGTGATGTCGCGGCCCTCGACGAGCTCGCCGGCGTCGTCGCAGAGGATCAGGTGCGGCATGTTGCTGCGCTCTTGGATGATCCGCTGGGCTTCGAGGTGTCCGGCGGCGGTGAAGTCGCGTGCGGTGTTGATGCCGTCGCAGCCGTACTGCACTTCGGTCGGCATCTCGCCCGGCTTCCCGGCCACCAGGGTGGTGCCGTGGTCGGTGTAGGTGTCGGTCATGCCGTCGAACGAGCGGCCCTCGAACTGACGGCACACGTCGTCGACCTGCGCGGTGGTGGGGCCGTCCTCGTGGTGGACGTTGATCCACGCCGACGCGGTCCCGGTCGAGCAGCGGACGGAGAACTTCACGCCCGGGAACCGGGTGCGCAGCTCCTTGCGGAGCAGGGCGGCCACCTGCTTGGTGGGGACAATGGTGGTGGTCATAGCGGGTCGGTTCCTTCCGAGGGATCGTGCGTGGGAGAGTGAGGGGCGGCCGGGACCAAATACGGATTGGTCCCGGCCGCTTCTTGTCGGGTTAGTCCTCGTCGCGGACGAACGTGTCCACGAACGTCGTGAACTGCGGGCCGGGGATCGTCGCCGTGTGGGTGAGTCGGTAGCCCTGCTTGGTGCGCAATCGGAGATCCGTGTCGCGTTCGCCGATCTTGCTCAACTGGCGGGGAATGTGGTCCTCGTCAACGACCGGGACAATGGTGGTGATTGTGTCGATGTGCTGCATTGGGTTTTCCTCTCCCTCTCGTTTTTTGCCGTGAAGGCGCCTTGTCGCCGCTAGGACGGGAGGGTGGAGTGCAACCCGAAGGGCGGAGGGGGAGAGAATTTCGGCGCGGAATAAGGGAGCGAAGCGACCGCGTGCCGAAATTCTCGGAGGATCCGGCGGCTTGCCGCTTGCGCGGAACCCGGACGTCCGTACGCTGCCGAAGGCTTCACGGCAAAGAAACGGGCCGCCAGGCCCAGACAGTGCCGGCGAAGCCGGTTCCACCCGGAGCGAAGCGACTCCCGGCCTCCGGCCGGAAGCTCTGAGCGCGCCTGGCCTCGGCGGGTCCGGCAGGACCGGTGCCGGTGCTGCTGGCAGCATCCGGGGCATGAGATCTCGCCGCGGCGCCCGGAAGGGCCGGCCCAGGAACCAGGGCAACCCGATCGACGTCCTGCTCGAGCACGAGGACACCACTCCCCCGGCATCCGCACCCGCCGACGTCGACCACGTCCTTGGTCGATCGATCGAGGTCGTGCACTCGTTCTGGGTGCAGCCCGCTGACCTGGCGCCCTGCGACGTCGACGGGTGCACCGATCCGGCAGAACCGGAGGCATGGGAACCGGTCGACCTCGACACCGGCGACGAGCTGCCGGGAAGGTTCTGCGACGAGCATCAGCTCGCCTGGATCACCCGCCCCCGTGCGTCGACGTCGACGACCGGAGATCTCGTCTCCCCCTGAGCGCTCTTGAACGCGGCGCCGCTCTGCGGTGTCGTCGCGCTGCGAGCTCCGTCGAGCAGCGCCGGGGTCAGGGAGGGGGCGGAACCCCTTGCCGCGGCGGCGGAGCCGTCGCGCGGCCCACGGACACCAGGACGGCCCGATGGGACACCTGCGGGCCGGGATGGGACACGAACCGGTGCCGGGTGGGCGTGGGGGCCGCTGGCTGCGACCCCCACACCGGTTCACCTACTCGGCGGCGGCGTCCTCGTCCTGGGCGGTCGCCTCGGGCTGGATGCCTGCGGCGATCTTCTCGACCGGGCTGAGCGGGTAGCCCCACGCTGCCAACTGGCCCAGGTAGCCGCGGGAGTCGGCGTCCGGGGTGCGCCACCACTCACGGTTCGCCGTGTTCTCGAACCCGGCGAACACCACGGCGAGGGCCATGTGCAGCCCCTTCGCGGGGTGCTGCTCGACCCACTGGGAGAGCGTGTCGCCGTCCCACCCGCTCGACTCGATTCCGAGCAGGCTGCGGGCGCTCACCATGCCGGATGCGTACCGGGTGTTGGCGTGGCGGGTGAGTGCGATCGCCAGGAACCGCGCGGCGTCCTTCGGTGCGTTCTTCCGCTGCAACAGGCCCGCGATCCACTCGCGGCGCAAGTCGTCGGCGGCGTCCCACGCCTTGTTGTTGGCAACCAGCAGCCGACGTGCGGCCTTCCGTTCCTCTGCCTCGGCTTCGGCGTCCGCGTCCGACTTCGGCTCCGCCGGGGCCGATGCCGGGACGCCGATGCGTGCGACGCGGAGCGTGTGGGCGTTCGGCGTCGCGCACACGGGAACGGCCACGACCTCGCCGTACTGTCGCACCTCGTACGCCGCGCCGGGGCACTCGGCGTGCTCGTCCTCGGTGATCGGGGTTCGGTCGTCGTAGGCGATCACGTCGTCACCGGCGTTGGTGAACCGGGACAGCGGCGCGTAGTCGTCGTCATCGGTCACCACCCGCTTGCCTGCTGCGGTCAGTTCCGCGGTGAGCGCGTCCACCGCGGCGGCACGCTCCCGATCACGGCGGAGGCGGGCAGCGACGTGGGCCAGTTCGTCGTCGTCGTAGCCCTCCGCAATCCACTCCGTCAGTTCCGTGATCGCTTCGTCGTCGCCGTCGAACTCGGCCAGGAGCAGCGCCTGGGTGAACGTCGCCTGCCCGGACGCGACGGCCGTGGCCGCCGCGTCCGACTTCGCGACGGTCAGGGTCTGCTTCACAGCGTCGCGCTTCGTACCCGTTTCACGGGCGATCGCGGTTACGGACAGGCCTTCGATTTCCAACTGGCGGTAGGCGGCGATCCGGTCACCGTCCGACAGAGCGGTGCGACGCTCGTTCGCTACCAACTGCTCCGCGATCCGCTGGGCGGGGGTGTCGCCGCGCTCGGTGACGAACACGGGGACGGTCGTTCCCGCCTCGCGGGCAGCGAGGACGCGCATCTGCCCGTCGCGGACCACCACGGCCCCGTCAGCGTTCCGGTAGCCGATCGTCGGCAGGAGGACCCCGTGACGCCTCACGGAGGCAAGGAATGCGGGGTCGAGGTCGGCCGCGGTGCGGACGTTGTCCTCGATCACCACGTCCGCGGCGGGCACGTGCACCAGGTCAACGCCCGCCGCGGTGGGAGACGCGTCCGTCGTGGCCTCGGGCTGGGGCTGGTCCGTCAGGTGGGTGACGGTGATGTGTTCTGCAATGCTCATGGTCTTGATACGCTTTCCGGTAGTGACCGGGTGCGGGTCCTGGCAAGTAGTGATTGTCGGGAACTCCGCACCCGGTCTGTTTCATTCGGTGGGTGTTACTGCTGGCGGAACACTGCGGTCAGCGCTTCGGCCCGGGTGAGCGCCGCACGTGCGTGCGGGAAGGCGCGCATGACGGCCGTGTACTGATCCGGCGACAGTGACCGGGTGTCCCCGGCTTCGTCGTAGGTCAGGAACAGGACCGTCCCGTACAGCGGTGACGCTGCCCGGGAACGCCCGAGGGCGACCGCTGCGACGGTGGCGAGGTCGTTGCGCTCCCCCGCGTACATGCCTTCGTCATCGATCCACGCGTCGATCCGGCCGTCGAGGCGGACCACGTCCACTAGGCGGCACCCGATCTGCTCCCGCGTGCCCTGCAGGGTGGACTGCGCCGCGTTCACGACGACGCCTTCAACCGCACCATCTGCGGTCGCTCGAATACCCATCAACTTCATTTCCTTCTTCCTCTCCCTTTCGTTGTTTGCCCGGGAAGGCACGTAGTGCCGATAGGACGAGGAGC
>Ga0308160_10000596_pt1 | contig 65589 bp, 59 predicted proteins | sample PhyFR1_FD_201036 | JGI IMG/M metagenome (GOLD analysis project Ga0308160, IMG submission 201036) | Phyllosphere microbial communities from UC Gill Tract Community Farm, Albany, California, United States - DLSLF.R1 | ecosystem: Host-associated > Plants > Phyllosphere > Unclassified | place: USA... | reverse complement strand
CTCAGCCACGGCTACGCTCCAACAGAGTGGGCAGCAGCGCGTCGATAGCCTGTTGCACCTGACTCAGCGGCTGGGCGGCGTCCAATAGATAATAACGTGCGGGTTCGGCCTTGGCGCGCTGCAGGAAAGCGCTGCGCACCGCATCAAAAAAGGCCTTGCCTTCCAACTCGAAGCGATCCAGACGACCTCGCGCACTGGCGCGGGCCATGCCCACTTCCACCGGCAGGTCGAACAACAGGGTCAGGTTGGGGCGCAGATCGCCTTGCACGAAGGTTTCCAGGGTGGTGATGCGCTCCAGGGACAACCCCCGGCCCCCACCCTGGTAGGCGTAGGTGGAATCTTGTCTTGGAATGTTAGAAAAGGTAAACACAATGTTATACTTCGTACCAGAAAAAAATGTAAACCTAAAAAACCCCAGAAAACCGGTGCATCCGAGGAGTCTCTACATGAAAAAAATCCTAGGCCTAGCTGCCATAGCGCGCTCGGGCAAGGACACAGCGGCCTCGATCCTGCTGGGTCATCCTGGGGTAGCGGCCTACGCCCTGGCTGATCCACTGAAGCGAGGCTGCCAAGCTTTGTTCGCGCTGACAGACGCCGAGACTTGGGATGATACCGTAAAGGAGACCCAGCTGGCTGCTTGGGGTCAGTCCCCGCGCGAGTTCTTCCAGCGGGTGGGCACTGAGTGGATGCGTGCCCATGATGCGTTGCATTGGCTCAAGCGTGCTGACCTAGAGATCAATGGCATGGCAGGTCATCCTGACACCTCGCCCTCTCCCCACGCCCGGAACCCTATCCAGGCCACCGACCCCGATGCGCCCTTCATTAAAGCCGTCAGTGCCATCTTCGCCCTGCCCGAGCGCTCGTGGGACGCTGATCTTCGTAGCAACCCTGACGAGTATTGGAAGATTTCGCCTGCAGAAATGCTCAGGCTTATCAAAGCCATGACTTACGGCGATTTCCCGGACTTTGACGCTCAGCGCATCAGGCATATCCAGAACACCCAGAACATCCAAAGCTCCCAGCCCCCTGACGATCAAACTACATTCAAGGCCCCAGTCTTTGACGCCACTGGCAAAGAAGTCATCATCATCAAAGATATTCGCTTTGAAAACGAAGCCCATTTCATCCGCACTCTGAATGGTGAAATCTGGCACATCATCCGAGACAACGTAGAGTCAGTTAAAACTCACTCTTCCGAAGCCGGAATCAAAGTAAAGCCAGAAGACGCAGTCATTCATAACAATGGCACGCTGGAAGATTACACATCGGCAATCGAAAATGCATGGAAAAACCTCCAGGCCAAGCTTTATGCCGAAAAACAAAATACTGGAACTTTGAACACAGGCGACCAGACAGACGGCGAAACAGCCGATATCAACGCCGACATATAAAACAAAAAAAATAAGAAACTAAAAAAGTTCATTAACCGAGGATTTTCCACCGTGACCATTTTTGAAGTTCCTACTGCAGGGGCACACGACCTTGCACCCACAACTGACTCATTGCCTATTGAGTGCACGTACCAGTCACATCCATTCTATAGTAAAGAAAGCCCAATTTGCCTGGCGCTAAATTTTGTTTTTATCAAATATGCCGCTACTCACCGGCGCCTTTCTGGCTATGCCCTTCGCCAGTCGGTAATTCTTTTTTTTGATTTTGCACTCGAACATAACAACCGCAATCCAGAGGCACTTAAGCTCGCGCACCTGACCGACCTCACCGCCGAGGTCTTTATGAACTTCCACAATTACCTTCTCAAGAACAACGAGAAAGGAATCAATGCCACAAAGCTGAAATCAGCAATTAAATACGTTGCTAAAATTTCAGATGTAATTCCCAGCTTGATGCTTCCACCTGTACCGCGAGCGGCTAAACAAGTAAACCAGCCCTTCACGGATGGCGCCTATACCGACTTGGTGACGGCCCTGAAGGCCCATGCTGAGGTCATGTACAAGAAGCTAGCATTCCGTGAAGTCGTGCATGCTGCGCAGCCCTACGAATACCAAGAGATCCTTGATACCTACACCCCTCAATACTCTAGGGCCAATATCTTCGAGTGGGCACAGGATAAACTGGAGCGAAAACAGAAGCTCACCAGCAGTAACCTGTACTACAAGCTAAAGCACTCGACCGACCCTGAGTTGAGAGCGTTGCTCGATACTCCCAATACCTTGGTTGCATTCCGGAAGGTGTTCGAGGCGAGGGAAGAATGCTTTCGCTTCGCCAGGGCAGTCAATCCCTTTGATGAGAACAGCTTGTGGCACTGGAATCCCGATGACGCCAGGTCGCTTAAAACCTTGCTGGAGAACGGCTATCCCTTTGAGGTCTCATTGGACGAGATCGCCAACAACTTCACTGCGAAGAGACTTGTTTCACTGCAAGATTGCGAAGACATCATCCAACTGATGCTATTCAGGTTCAACAGGTGTGGTCTGTCCAAACTTGTTCGGTATCCCGTAAAACCCTGGGATGACCTGTTAGCTCTGTATTACCCAAGCATGATGGACATGGCCTGCATCATTGTCTTCATCATGCTGCAGAGCAACTGGAACAAGGAAACCGTGCTGGCGGTAGACGAGAAAAGCTGCGAGCACCCGCTCACTGGCGCCATGTCCGAAGCCCAGGTATTGCTCCAGTCGGAGAAGAACCGCTCCCAGGGATTGAACAAGCCCTACTACGCGCCGAAAGACATTGTGGCGGTCAGCAGCAAAACTGACCGTTACTCCAGTTACAACCTGATTCAGCTTGCCGCCGCCCTGTCAGAGCCTTTGGTGCCCTATGACTACGACTCCATTCCCAAAGGTCAGGAGAACCTGATCTACAGCAGGCTCTTCCTATGCATGCGTTATTACGCAGTCTGGGTCGGTCGAGGGGGCAGACATACGTCCGCAACAAATAACAAAGCGTTTTTGCGGGGCATCAAGGATTTCCTCATCGCCTACCCGGTGTATGAGAACGGGACTCGCCTGACGAGCGCAAAGCAGTTGACCAAACGCTTGCGCCCCACGTGGTCGTTGTTCCAGCGCAAGGTCAAGGGGGCGGGGCTAGGCCTGCTGGCGATGCAGATGGGGCATCAGAACACCACCACCACTGACGTGCACTACGACAGTTCCGGGGCTGCCGTCCAGGAGCGTATGAATCGCCTGCGCTCAGAGCAGGAGGAGATCATGGAGCTGTTCCTTCAAGGGATGTGGGTGGGCATGTTGGGTGCGAAAAAGCCGGAATTGCCGGTTCAGCTTCCTCTGAAAATCTTCCACATCCCGGGGATGGAGAAGGCGCTATGGGGATGTGACAACCAGCGGCAACCCACATGGCCAGGGGCGGATGTGGAGGTCAAGCAGGGGGATCGGTGTTACTCGATCCGAAACTGCCTGTTCTGCAAGCGGATCAACCTGTACGAAGACTCTCTTCCTTACCTGATCGAGCGCCGGATCCATGTCACTGAACTGATCGATGAGCGCCCGGTGAATGACGCTGAATTCAGCGACAGCCTGGACTCGGAACTGTCGATCTTGAACTACGTGCTGAACAACTGGGATGAGAAGGACAAGGTGGCTTTAGCCGGGCGCTACCAGCGCTCCATGCGACGAAAGGGCATCCCGTTACTCCCTCGCGACCTGACTTTTTTGCAGCTGATTTTTGAAGATGAGGACATGGAATGAACACCGATAATAAGAAGCCTCAGCAAGATCCGACTGCCCCAATCACAGGCTCGATCGAGCAACCAACTGCTCCCGAGGTCGGTCAGGAGGCGGCTGCCCCATTGCAAGCCTCTGGTACGACTGCGCACGCATCTGAGGACGCATTTATGGATATGAACGAGACCGCCGTCGTCGACGATAGCGACCTTGGTAGTGCCGGCGATAGTGCGGGGGAAGCCGAAAAAATCGCTAGCCCTGAACAGACCGCCAAACCCGAGCCCAGCAAAACCAGCAAAAAACCCAGCAAGACCAACCAAGCTCAGGACGACGACTCGGAGGACGGCGATGATAGCGACGAGGCGGATTCCGACGACGAAGACGACGACGACCTGGAAGATGAGCTCAAAAGCGAGTTTAACAGCGACCTGGAAGAAGTAGCCGAGGCAGAGCTCGCAGCTCTGATGGCCGAAACTGGCGGCGGCCTCGTTCAGCGTCTGAGCACGCTGAAAATCAAACTGGCAGAGTTTCCTGATGGCGCATTCCCTATCTCGGAGCACTCGCTTTACTGCGAGAACACCTGGGTATTGTTCATCAACAGGTATGGCACACCAAAGAGGGTTCACTTTGAGGGGCTCACGCCTCCCATGATCGCCTTGAAAAAAGCCTTGATCTACTACGTGATCCCAGAGTTCGCTCCATTCGGAACTATCCGGAGCTATAACACCACGACGTGGCAAGCGAGCCTGTTCTTCCTGCTGGAGCGGTACATCTTCAAAAACAACTTCCTGGATGGGGATGCCAAGTCGATCGAAATGATCAACGCGCGCCTTCTCAATGGGGCGCTGAACGAAGCTAAAAATACGGCTTCCAGCATGCGCCATTACCTGTCGCTGTTCTACCTGATCCGACTGTGGGGATCACTCAGCACGCAGGGGCTGATGCCAGACGGGTTAGCACTTCAAGTGGACATGCGTGCGGTGGACACCGTAGAGCGTCAGAAAGACCTCATGCAGTTCTCAGGATCGATGGGCACTTGGAAGCCGTTTTCCGAAGAAGAGCTGGGCACGTTGGTCACCCACGCTCTGTTCTGGACGAGGCAAGCCTTGCCACGGCTCTTGACGCTCGTAGACTATGTCAAAGAACATAAAATCGACGAACAGAAAAAGTCCGCAATCACTCGCTATAGAGAGGATCCAGAGATTGAGGAACAGTTCAATATCGTTGTCGAAGGACAGGTCATCGTAGCAGCCAGCAAGAACAGATATTCTTACCGATACGAAGGCGTACCTTCGACATTCAAATCTTACGTTTACAATTGGATCAACTCTTATTCTGCTGCAATCGATAACGTTCGCAATGCGGTGTACGTGCTCTTGGCGCTCGTCACCGGACTGCGCGTGAGCGAGATGCAAGCGTTGCGCTTCGAGGACGTATCGAAGGATGGTGATGGTAACTACATCCTGCGGGTCACTCGATTCAAAACCAGTGAGGATCCGAATTTCCACGGGGACGTCGATTACCTTCCTCTGCCCAAGTATGTGGGCGAGCGGATTGAGGATCTGAAAAAACTTCGCAGCGTCTACACGATGATCGGTCAGGGGTACCTCTTCCAGTCCTGCAAGGGCCGTCGCGTGATCAACAAGCCGACTGGGAACATGCTGCACCAGGTCACTCGCGAGCTGGAAGAAGCTACGGGCATCGACCGGATCCACACTCACCGGTTCCGAAAAACCATCGCCCAGATCTTGATCAACAGGAGCGAGCGCAACATCGACATCATTCGGCACCTGTTTGGACACAAAAGCTATTCGATGACGCTCCAGTACATTGGCCGCAATCCTTACCTTGTCCGAAGCGTGGCGCAGGCGATCGAGCAGAATTACACGGCGGAGTTCACGGAGCTCATCAACGCGGTCACAACCGGTGCTTCATCGGGGCCGAGCGCTGATCGACTTCTGGAACGTGTACGGGCACGTCCTGATGCGTTCCAAGGCGCACGTATGCAGGTCACCATCTTCATGTACATCTCTAATCTGCTATCGGCAGGTGAGCCGCTGTTCATTCACCGGACGGCTGTGGGTAGCTATTGCCTGAGCACTGAAACCTATTCCTCTCCTAACCTTCCGCCGTGCCTAGCAGCTCGTCAGGGCGCGGTGACGGACGCTCTGCCTGATCCGACCTGGTGTGATGTTTCCTGCGAGCATGCTGTGGTGGTCGAGAAGGCTCGCGTGGCCATGGAAGACAACGTCAGGTTTTACGCCAACATGCTTGAGAATGCCTCCGACACCCTTAGTGAACGCGCCAAAAAGATGCTGCGTGACAAGATCGCCGGCAACACCTCGCACCTTGAGCGACTGCGTAATAGCCCAGAGCGGATCCCAGTGGTGCAGGTGAAAGCATGACTGATGATGAAGGCAAGACGACCGTCGATACACGTGCCCGGTTGATTGAGTTAATCAAGGAGCACCAGCTTGAGCATGGCCTGACGAAGCTTGCGATCGGGGAGCTTTCAATCCGGGCGGGCATCAGCCGCCAGGCCTTTAACCGCTACTATGGCGATCTGAAGCCCTACAGTCTCGGCGCGTCGATTCTCGATCTGCTGAACGAGGATAAAGATTCAGCCATGGCATTCCTTGAGAAACGCGACCGGGAGGTCGCGACGCTTCAGGAAGAGATACAGCGGCTAAAATCCCAGCATAAAAAGGATTTGGAGCAGGCATCGACCAAGCACATCACATCGCTGATGAACAACGACATCATTGCCTTCAATGCCATGGAAGTGAATTCGTTGCTGACGACCCAAAGCCTTCACAACGAGTCGCTCAAAGGTAAGCTCCGGCAGATGGAGCTGTCCCAGACCAAGCGGCAGATGGATGCTGCAGCTGCTGAGCTACCCGGCAATGGTCAGGGTGCAGGCATCCCCAAGGACGCGAAGAATTTTCTGAGCCTGGCTTTGAATCTGGAGAAGGCGTGCACGGCTTACCAGAAGGATAAGGACTTCGATCAATTTGAAGATGCCAAGGAAGCTGAAATCAAGAAGATCATCCAGACCATCAACCAATTCCCCGATCCTAGCCAGATCGAGCTTCATATTTTCCAAGAAAGGTACATCTCGTCCTTCCAGACATTCTCAGATGACCTTCCCGCTCAGGCGGGGAAGCTGACGGTGGCTGCACAGGTGCCGTGGTACGGCCAAGAGGATTTGGGCGTGTTTCTGAGTGAGCTGAAGCCTCTGCATCGGATCACCATCCATGTGCCTTTCAGGAGCTCGGAAGCGATTATCGCTTCAAAAAGGCAGTTCTACTTCAGGGCTATCCCTGAGGAGGAAATCCTAGACGCCAGGAAAGCCAAGATGCCTCAGATCACCTGGGGTTTCGATGAGGTGCGGGTCTTTCGAGTAAGGCAGGGCGACTGATGCTGACCATCGACAAAAAACTCATCTCGTACACGAGTGCCCTTCTGGAAATTCCGGTTGAGCACTACGTGCTGATCGCCCAAACCAAGCCCAAGGCAATGCTACTCAGCGTTCCAAACCTGTATTTGTACGAGCAGTCCCGTAGCTCCGAGCAGACCTCCAGACGCTATGCAGGGGTTATAGCGATGTTCTACAAGTTCTTGTCGACCCGACGGAAATTCAGGTCACTGAGCCCAGGGGATTATCACGTTATCACCACCAACCTGGACATTCAGCTGTGGCAGCTGGAAAGGCAGAGCATCCGGGTTAGACATGATAGCGATCGCCCCACCACGGCGACGACGTTCGATGACGCCAAGATCGTCCAGGCCTTTTTCGCGTGGGTCGTGAAGGCTGGCTTCACCACCAACGTCAAGATTCACCTGGAGACGTGGATCGCCAATTTCAAACAGGACAGGATGCTCAACTACATCAAGCGCAGAGCAGGGGTGCGAATCGATTCAGACCCAATCCGAGTACTCGACAAGCGTGCTCATCAGAAGCGCCCCCAATCGCTGATCACCAATAAGGATATCAAGATCCTGCTCCAGACCTATCCAGACAAGGTCTATGCCGTACTGTTCAACTTCGCGTTGGCGACCGCGATCAGACCCATGGAGCTATGCAAGTTCCCCTATCTTGGCAAGGGCAAGAACCGACACATCCTCCCTTACTCAGAGCTTCCCAAGGATCAGGGTACCTTCGAATACGAGGTGCTTGGTAAAGGCAAAAAGCTGCGAACGATCAAGATCCCGGCCTACGCGCTCAAAGATATCTACGACAGCTACACCTCAACCGAGTACCCAGCTCGCAAGAAAAAATACAAGGAAAAATTCGGGAAACCGTGCCCGCCTTCGATCCTGTTCTTGAATGCTGAAGGGGTACCTGTCGATGAGACCATGATCACCAATGCGACCAACTATGCGTGCAGGATCGCCCATGAGAAAGACCCTACCTTCCGCAAGAGCAACAATTTTTACCAGTCTCGCCACTGGTGGCCAACGGTGATGATGGCGCAACACCATGGGAAAAAATTGCTTACCCCTGCTGCCGACGTATTCGACGCTGCATTTGTGCAGGTGCTCACAAATCAGATGGGGCACTCTGACCCTGTCACGACCTACAGTCACTACCTTGACTTAGCTCGCTCACTGGCCATGGCCAAGGGCGGCCATGTGAACGAGATCATCACTGAGGATTTCAATATCAATGCGCAGCTGGAAGTCTTCGGATAACAGCGAATGAATCTGACACCTGGTGCCTCACTCCAGTCGGTACCGTGCCGCCCAGCCGCTGCGGTACAGCCAGCAGGTGTCTTGCAGCCAGACAGCCAGAGGTTTATAGGCCATGCTGCATTCGGGCGGCACCCCAACCGCTCGTGTCCGTATCACCTCGTGACATCCGGGGAAAAGCTCCCATCTACGGACAGAATTTTGCTTCGGAGCTCCGCGCATTTAGATCAGGTCAAAGCCCGAGGTCGCCTGCAAACCGCATATCTAGGGCTCGTGGCAGCTTGTCACTGAGCATTTGATCAAACAAAGCCACGGTCATCGCATCCCATCCATGGCCTTCGTTTCGATGAGGCGAACGGCCTGTCTCGGGATCCAGCATCGCCCAGTGATGATCACCCTTTGCCATACGCGCCTTGGCCTCACGCTTCACAGCGGTGCAAGCGGCAGCTACAGACGGGTAGTCCATATCCGGATCAGGATCTCGGAGTCGGTCAAAAGAGCCCATCAACTCTTCCGTCAACCTGCCGAACGAATAGTCCCGAGACTGCACCAACTCGTCGAAGATCTGCGCGAGCTGCTCTGTCGTATAAACCTCGCATGCAAGATTCCAGGTTCGCAGATCTGCTTGCAGGTCACGATCACTGAAAGCCATCAGTGCCGTGAGCACGTTATCTGTCTGCAAGCGTCGGATGAACCTCTTACAGTGGATCGCCTCGCTCGAAGCTTTCCTGGTTCCGCCCTGCGAAGGGGTTTGCTTCTCAAGAGCTGCGTCAGCCGCATCCACCCTGCCAGGGTGTTGAGCAGCTTGCGTTGCGTGTTCGTCAGATTCCATACCCTTCCTTCATGGCCAACCACCTCATTCATGGCAACGCACTACAGCGTTCATGGCAAGCCACAGCGGCGTTTAGCCTTCAAATCGACCCGGTGATCGAAAGCTTAAGCGTCATGTTAACCGGCCTGCCGAAGATATCACGCGATCGAGCCCACTTTGCCTGCCACACCACCGACACGAGCTCATCGGTGATGAACAGCGGTTGTAGCGAAGTTGGCTTGCAGGCCCCTCCTCGATCTGTACACTGGTGGCCCATAGCCATATACCCCGATGCTAGAGATGCCTGTGAAACCAAGGGCTCAGCCGTATCCCATTGACACTGAGAGCCGCCAAGTCGGCCAAGCGGGTTTCATGCTCGATAGGGTGATTTGAACCAACGTTGAGACAAGGGAGTTTTATGGGTATCAAGATGGATCACGCCTTCGACCAGAATGGCGACCGTTGGGAAGCAGATACATACACCAAGGGCACCGGCGCTGAGCCTTTGCAATGCAAATGCGGCACCCAAGTCGCTCACAATCCCCCGTACACGCGGGAGATGCATGACAAGCCCGTGTTCGTCCAAGGCTATTTCCGTCTGTTTCCCAACGGTGCCCATGCCGTGAACTGTCGTTTCGGGGTTGACGAAGAAATTGAGGAGATTGCGAGCACTTCCGAGGATCTGATCGAAAGCCTCCAGCACAATCGATACCGCATGCGGCTGGTGATGATCAAAGAAGCCTTGGAAACAGGTGGCCGTAACTTCGCGGACGATGGAGGCACCCGGGCCACAGCGGGTCGGACTTATACCCATAACCCAAACCTTCTTCCCGCCTACATCAACTCTGCCAAGCGAGCCCTCAAGCTTCGCGCGCTCTGTGACAACGACCAGGACATCGAACAGCACCTTGAGCTGGTGTTTGAAGGCAATGTGAAGGTCGCCTGGAATCAGTTCTATTTCGAGGCTGAGCGCCACGCAGAAGCGTATTACGCGGTGTCGCACAACGTCGTACAACACCCCATTGCGATTCAGGGCGCCGTGAGCAGCGTCAGGACTGAAATCAGGGGTGACAAGTCCAAGAACGTCATCAATCTGCAAATGACCAAATTCCGGGTCGATCCCGAAGACTCGGAAAATGGCGTCGGCCTTGAGGTGAGCATTTGGGCGAAAGATCCGGCCTGGCTCAAAGGCATTGAGAAGGACGATGAAATCGTTGTGTTGGGCATGTGGAAACCTTCCAGTACCGCACCTGAGAAATCGCCCAGGGAGGGGCGCTTCAAAACCCTTACTAAGCGCAGATTGACCTTGAACCTAGTTCTGAAGGCTCAGGTTTCCAAAATCGATCAATGACCTTTCACGACACAGACGGCGCCGCACAAGCCAACGTCTGCATGCATCAGGAACCCTCATGACCAATCAGACCCTTTACATCATTGGCAACGGCTTTGATCTTCACCATGGCCTTCCCACCGAATATTGGCGATTCAAGAACTACTTGGAACAGGTGGATCGGGAGGTGTACGACTGGGTCGAAAACTACATCGCCATCGACGAGGACTGGGCAGAGCTTGAGCTTTCGCTTGCCGATCTGGACACCGAGAACATTGTCACCGAACTGGAGGGCTTCCTCGTTTCCTATTCGGCTGAGGATTGGAGCGACGCCGGCCATCACGACTTTCAGTACGAAGTGGAGAAGGTGGCGACCGGTTTGTCTGCTGGGTTGCAGCAACACTTCGCGGAATGGATCAGATCCATCCCGATGCCTGACCGCGACCAGGTTCCCCAGCTGCTAACGTCCCTGGGCAAGGATGCGGATTACCTGACATTCAACTACACCAACACGCTAACGAAGCTGTACGACATTGTTCCTGAGAACATCCTGCACATCCATGGTGAGGGCGAAGACGAAAGCTCTGACCTGGTGCTTGGTCACGCACGGGCAGCTGCTGATCGCTCGTTGCTGCAGGACGGGGTGGATGAGGAAACTGATACCCGGTTTGCGGAGGCGATGGGTATTCTGGATGACTATTTTGAAAAGACTTTCAAACCGAGCGCCAAGATCATCGAGCAACAAAAGCCCTACTTCGAGGGACTTAAATCGATCACTCAGGTCGTCGTCCTCGGCCATTCACTTTCCAAAGTGGATGAGGCGTATTTCTTGGCGCTCGTTGAGGCCTTGCAAGCTAGCCCGCGTTGGACAGTGGCGGTCAGGTCGCTCGACGAGAACACGAGCAAAGCAGCGTGCCTCATCGATTTCGGTGTGCCCAGCGAATCCATAGACTTCAAGCTTTGGTCGCAACTGTAGTCAGCCTGCATCAATGCTCGCGGCCATCTATCCATAACCAAGCCCTGCCCGACCTGCGCCTGGCATCAGGCGCAGTTGTTGTTCGCCATCCTGGTACCCTTCCCCGGGAGGCATCGCCGCCCCGAGTGGCAAAGTGCGCTAGGGAACTGCACGGTTTAACATCAAATTAATAGCGCAGGCAACGGGGACGTTCGCCAGCACTACGGTGATTGCCGAACAGGTGGCATTGCTCTGTCGCAACGTGCCACTCTGGGATGGCCACCTTCGCCTGCCTGGCCCCATGCATCTGGCGATGAAGGTAGCAGAGGATCACCCCATCTTGGAAATGCGACGCAAGGCGGAGGCGAATAGAGCGGGTGGCTAATGCTATCTCCCTTTCGCCCCGCCCAAAGCGATCATCGGAGATCGTGCCCGCCCCAGGCGGGCTGTTTTTTGAGGCGGCCGACCAAGCTTGTAAACCTATTTTTTGAGCTGTAAAGCGCGGAGGCTTACAGATCAAAAATTGGGTTTACAGGCCCTGCTTTACAAGCTCGTCCGTCACCAATACCTTGCAGGATGGAGGCTGATAATCGCACCCCTGATACGTCTGTGAGGTAATGCCTGCTCAAGGCTGCCCGCCCACGACGGCTCGTTTCAGCAGACCGTTTGCCCGTGAAGCAGTGCCTCACAACGAGAACGTCATGGCCGGTAGGGAAGCAGTCTGTGAATCGATCGGAGCCTCAGTCAAAGCTCTCAGGGCCGTGGAAGACAGTAGTGGCGTACACGCGAATCCGCATAGTAGCTTCTGGTAGATAGCACCGCTTGGCTAGGCGGAAAAGCCATGAACCACTCGTGCGAGCAGATCCCACGCCTCTTTGAGGTCTGCATCAGCCGGGCTCTTCCCACCTAATGTTCGTACGGGGGTGGTCAACCACCGCACGGCCCGCGCCTCATTGCCAAATGCTCGGAAAGCGGCCTCTCGTAATGCATGATCAACCTTCTCCATCAATTCTCCCCCGCCCAGGTCGGGCTGCCGTGTGATGGTAATAACGATCGAGGCAGGATCACCTACCTCGTTTGTAAGCGATAAGTGCATCAAAGGCCTCGCGACTCGAAAGGCCCTCCTTCAGCCTCGCGACCAGAAACTCGGCATCGAATGCAGCCGGATCAAAAAAATCGCGCGCATGCCTGACCAGGGCTAGCCACAACGTCCAAGGTAGCGCGGTGACCTGAGTATCACGGCAGCGATAGCTAGGATGCTCTAACAACCTGGGCTCCTGCTCTACAAGCGAGTCTGAGACCTTTTGTAGCACCTCAAACGGGGTATCGCTCATGCCTATCACGCTTGGAGTTACCAGGCGAGGAACCGACTGTATTGCGGCCTCGGGATCAACGTTGTGCAGTCTAACCAGTTGGGCTACATCTAACTCAAAAGGTTCTCTCCCGATAGCTGCCGCGAGCCGCTCGACGACGTCTAGCTCATCGATATTGTGACGCTCTAGACCGATTACGTGTCGTTCCATAACCCTCGCTCCCGTCCGTGCAACTGATTCATCAGCTGCGTAAATCCAGCCTTGGCTCATCGAATACCTCGACCCGGGCCAGAACAAGCCCATCTCTTCATCCAGACCCTGGTATGCATCAGCGCGACAATGACATAAAGTCGAACTCTTCATGCCCGATCCCCGTACCCGACCATGCCTTTTCGCGCATGCTAGATTTTGACGCATGAGATTTTGAATAGGAAACCTTTCGGGTCAGCGCTCACTCTGCATGAGTTTCTCCAGGACTTCTTGCATGATGCTATCTGCTCTCCATCTTCCTGCATAATCAAGACAATGCTGCGGCTGCCGGCAGCGCTTCGACTTTGTGTAAACAGCTCGTTGACCCGGCTGCGTAAATGAGTGTCCGGTTTAATTAGGCCACTACACAATGAGATCGAGATTCACACCGCTACCGGTGGAACAAGACGCAAGGCCAGCCAAATCCATACTTCAGACATCATCGCCTTCAAGAAGCAACGAAGCTTCTTCTTTACCGAATGAAGTCGAGTCGGACATGGAACAGCCTAATGGAGTCGACGACCACCGAGTCGTCCGTCACATCACCTACCAAATCCAAGGCAATGTATATCCACATAAGATGGCCCTACCGGCCCCTGTGACAGCTTGATCGTCTACCACCGGTTACTTGGTGGTATTGGCATCATCGATGTAACCGAGGAATTGAGGAAGCTTGGCTGGCCCGTAGAGGACAGAGGGCTCTTCATGGCTAATCACTACAGAGCTGCAGCAGACGTGGTAGTTAAGTGGGTATTGAGTGATTCAAATCACTGCAACGTGGAAGTCGCGAAGTGGTTTCCCTCCCCGGAGACGAGGCTGCGGCTGGTTGGGGTTTTGGATCTTGCGAAGAACAAGCTTTCCGAACTGCACAGGCTGCAAAAAATGGAAGCTTGGCTAAGCTCGCAGTAGTTGAGTGACGTCAGGTTGGTCAGGAAGACAGCCTTTATGATGCGTGCCCAATGAGAGCAATGGATATGCGCAAGAAGTCCCAATCATGGTTTGTTCCGCTCCTGATTCTCTTTGCTGTGCTGTGGGCAGTAGGGAAGAGAGACATGCCTCCTGCCCCCGCACAGCCAAGCGTTCCGAGCACGTCGAATACGTTAGCGGCGATTTCTCCTGCCTCACCGTTGGCGCCGGCCCCTGTTTCCGCGACTGAGCAGTTTGTAAGCACTGATAACCTCAATGTCCGAGATCAACCAGGCGGAAAGGTCGTTTCCAAACTGAAGCGCGGAGAAAAGGTTGAGGTATTCGAGACGAGGAATGAATGGGCGCGAATCAGCATTGATGGTCAACCTTCCAAATGGCTTTCGTCCAAAAGCCTGTGCAGCGGATCAGACTGCTACGTCGTTTCAAAGCCAAGGGCAGCGGTTCAGCCGATACAGCCTGCTCGCCAACAGGCTCCAGCTTACGGCTCCTCCTGCCCTTGTTCCTCAGGAAACGTGTGCATCGGGCCTCGAGGTGGTAGGTACTGCATCACCTCCGGAGGGAACAAACGCTACGGCGTCTGATTCAGTTTCGACGACTGCAATCCTAGGCGTCATCCTTTATTGGCAAAGACCTCAGCAGCTCGGCTCGGCACACGTCCAGAATTTCATCTGCAAGAGGCGAGTCATCGGGACAAGCCCGAGACAACATGACCGCACCGATGGAATGTGCCAACAGATTGATCATTTTTGCTCGAGCCTCCTCCTTAGTCACAGTCGACCCTGCGGTGTACTTGTCCTCGAGAGCCGCAATCGTGTTTTCGACGCCACCAGCAAAGGTAGCCTTCAACTCATCTGACTGACGAGCAGCGTCCCCGCATAGAGCTGCCATCGTGCAACCGTCGCCCCTGCCGTCTCTATGATTCCTCGATACGTACAAATTCACAAATCCAGGAACATCGATGTCGCTGGTACTCATCAGGGATTTTGCAAGACTGTTTTCGGCTGCTTCCGCCATCAAATCAGCTTTCGAGCCGAAGTGCTTATAGAAGCCTCCCTGCGTGAACCCGGCGGTTGCCATCAGTTCCGCAACCCCTACCCCGTCATAGCCCCGCTCACGGAAAAGCTCGGAAGCCGTTTCCACGATGTGAGCCCGGTTGGCGAGTGATTGCGCCTTAGTGATCTTCATTACACGCCCCCCCCTAAACCTTTCAAAACCATGGTCTGATCATACTTTGATTTCGATCATAATCAAAATCGTTGACATCTTTGAGTATGATCGACATCATAAATCCACCGTCGCACGTTTTCTCAGCCCGTGCATAGCCAGCCCTCATTGATCAACAAAATATGGAATCGATATGAACGACAGCACCTTGTTTGAGCCATTCACACTCGGCTCAGTGACGCTCTCCAACAAAGTCGTTATGGCACCACTGACGAGAAACCGCGCGGGCTCAGGCTTCGTTCCTGGCGAACTTACTGCCACCTACTACGGCCAGAGAGCATCAGCCGGCCTGTTGATTTCCGAGGCCACTCAAATCTCACAGCAAGGTCAGGGCTATCAGGACACTCCGGGGATTTACACCGAGGCGCAGATCGAAGGTTGGCGTGCAGTCACCGAAGCCGTTCACGCGAAAGGCGGGCACATCTTCATGCAGCTTTGGCATGTCGGGCGCGTTTCGCACGTTGATCTTCAGCCCAATGGCGCGGCACCGGTGGCACCTTCTGCCTTGCGCGCCGCAACCAAGGTTTTCGTGAACAACAGCTTCGAGGATGCCTCTGAACCACGAGCCCTGGATATCAGCGAACTACCAGGAATCGTTAATGACTTTCGCCAGGCGGCGGCAAATGCCATTGCAGCCGGTTTCGATGGTGTAGAAATCCACGGGGCAAACGGTTATTTGCTGGATCAGTTCCTCAAAGATGGCTCCAACGTACGCACTGATGCCTATGGTGGCTCCGTTGAAAACCGTGCTCGCTTGCTGCTCGAAGTCACTGCCGCTGTAGTCGGCGAAATTGGTGCTGACCGGACAGGCATTCGTGTTTCTCCGGTGTCACCAGCCAATGGTGTTTCAAGCAGTGATCCGCAACCGCAATTTGACTACGTCGTTGACCAGCTCAATGCCTTGGGCCTGGTTTACATCCACGTGGTAGAGGGTGCAACGGGCGGGCCGCGCGACGTCGCGCCTTTTGATTTCGGCTCCCTGCGCCATCGTTTCAAAAATACCTACATTGCCAACAACGGCTATGACCTGAATCTCGCGACCTCTCGGATCAGTGAAGACAAAGCTGATTTGATCGCCTTTGGTCGTCCGTTTATTGGCAATCCAGATCTGGTAGAGCGGCTCAAGACCGGCGCCACGTTGTCCGCATTTGATCCTACGACTCTCTACGGCGGCGGCGCAGTTGGCTACATCGACTACCCGACACTTGCCGAGTCCAGCTCCACGCAAGGCTGAACAGTAATCGCGACTGAACTGTTAACCGATATCAATTAAAGAGCATCCCGTCATGAGCATCCCTGAATCCGTTTTGATTACCGGCGCCTCCACTGGAATTGGTGCAACTTACGCGGAGCGTTTCGCTGGACGTGGGCACAACTTGGTGCTGGTCGCCCGTGACAAAAACCGCCTGGAAGCCTTGGCTTCCCGCCTGCGCGAGCAACATGGTGTTGCCGTTGACGTGATCCAAGCTGACCTGACACAAACCCCTGATTTGAAGACAGTCGAAACTCGCCTTCGCGACGACGCCAGTATCGGCATTCTTGTGAACAACGCGGGCGCCGCTCTTTCCGGTAGCTTCACTGAGCAATCCACCGACAGCGTTGCCAATCTGGTCGCACTCAACACGACCGCATTGGTACGACTCACCAGCGCCATAGCCCCTCGCCTGTCACAAACTGGCAGTGGAGCGATTGTCAATATTGGCTCGGTCGTAGGACTGGCACCGGAATATGGGATGTCCGTCTACGGCGCAACCAAGGCGTTTGTGCTTTTTCTCTCACAAGGTCTGAGCCTCGAACTCACCCCCAAAGGCGTGTATGTCCAGGCCGTACTGCCAGCCGCGACCCGTACCGAAATCTGGGAGCGCGGAGGCTACGACATCAATGCCATTAGCGAAATAATGGAGGTTGGAGACCTAGTTGATGCAGCGCTGGTTGGTTTTGATCGTCGAGAGCCAGTGACCATCCCACCTGTCCAAGACGGGGCTCACTGGGATGTTCTGCAAACTGCCCGTCAGAGTCTGCTGGCAGATATCCGCCAAGCCGAAGTCGCCGAGCGCTATAAAAAATAGGACGTTACCGTGATGCAGCAAACGCTCACACAGTGCTCTAAAGGCAGAGCGTTTGCTGCGTATTGTCCTCCTCTCACCTATCTGTCCCTCAATCGGACACGGTGCGCAAATGACCGCTCAATCCACAAATAATTGCCCAGGGCCGCAGGGGCTGTTCGTCCAATCCGCCAACCTTTGGGTCAATGTAGAAGGAACAACATTTGCGTACCGGGACTTGGGCCCGAGAGACGGATCGCCACTGGTTCTATTGAACCATTGGGGCGCCGTCCTGGATAACTTCGATCCTCGCATCGTTGACGGTCTAGCTAAGGAGCATCGGGTCATTGCCATTGACTATCGCGGAATCGGCGGCTCTGGTGGTACCGCACCTTTAACTGTCAGCGAAATGGCAAACGACGTAATTGCCGTTATACGCACTCTGGGTTTTCAGAAAGTCGACCTGCTGGGTTTCTCACTGGGTGGCTTCGTGGCACAAGACATCGTGTTGAAAGCGCCTGAGCTTGTGCGAAAACTGATTCTGACCGGAACAGGCCCTGCGGGTGGCCAGGGTATCGACAAAGTGTGGTCTGTGGCTTGGCCATTGATGTTGAAGGGCCTCGTGACATTGCGCGATCCGAAGTTTTACCTTTTCTTTACTTCATCAGCCAATGGTCAGAATGCTGCGCGTGCCTTTCTAAAACGGCTGACGGAGAGAGAAAAAGAACGCGACAAAGGCCCCACCCCATCAGCGTTCATGCGACAACTGAGGGCAATAACTGCGTGGGGTCGCCAGGCACCTCATGATCTCAGTCGCATACAGGTTCCAACCCTCATTGCCAACGGCGACAGCGACATCATGGTGCCCACTGCGAACTCGACTGAGCTGGCCCGTCGTATCCCCAATTCTCAACTGATCATTTATGAGGACGCTGGGCATGGCGGAATTTTTCAGCACTACCGTGACTTCGTCCCCAAGACATTGGCATTTCTAACCACTTGATAGCACGTCAACACACTCGGGTGCCACCAGCTTCCCCACCCGCTCTCAGCCACTAAGAGTTGACCAACCATGAAAGCTTTTTTTATCAACCGATACGGCAAGAGCAGTGGAAGCATCGGTGAGTTACCCGAACCAAAAGTAGGCGCCAACGACGTTCTTGTTCAAATACGGGCTACAAGCATCAATCCTCTGGATTTGAAGATTAGAACAGGAGAGTTCAAGCAGATTCTCCCCTACACCTTTCCTTTGATATTGGGGAATGATTTGGCTGGCGTTGTGGTTCGCGTTGGATCAGATGTCCGCCTGTTCAGACCTGGTGACGAAGTCTATGCGCGACCTCCGCAGGGTCGTATCGGGACATTTGCTGAGCTTATTGCTGTTAACCAAGACGCTGTAGCTCTGAAACCTCGCAACGTCAGTATGGAGCAAGCTGCATCACTGCCTTTAGCCGCGCTCACGGCATGGCAGGTTCTGGTCGAGACTGCGAAGCTGAATAAGGGCCAAAAGGTGCTGATTCACGCGGGTGCTGGAGGCGTGGGTAGCATCGCCATCCAGTTGGCCAAGCACTTGGGCGCTTTTGTCGCCACAACGACGAGCACACCGAACGTTGAGTGGGTACAAGCGCTAGGGGCGGACATTGTCATTGACTACAAACAGCAGGATTTCGAGACCGTCCTCGACAGCTTTGACGTTGTGCTCAACAGTTTAGGAGCGGACGTCCTCAAAAAATCTGTGAAGTGCCTAAAGCCGGGAGGATTGCTCGTATCGATTTCAGGCCCCCCTACCGCTGAGTTTGGTAAAGCACAGGGTTTGTCTTGGCCCATCAGGCAGATCCTGCGGTTGCTTAGCTCGGGCATCCGAAGGGCATCAAGTGCAGCCGGGGTTAAATACTCATTTGTGTTCATGCGCTCCAGTGGCGCACAACTGAATGAAATTACGACCTTGGTTGAATCGGGAGCCATCAAACCGGTCATCGACAAAGTCTATCCATTCGAATCTATTGCTGACGCGCTCATGTACGTAGAACAGGGAAGATCCAAAGGGAAAGTGGTTGTTAAGCTTGCTTAGCTCGCATTTGGTGAGGCGCTAGAGATGGGGCACAGAAACGTCGAAATACCTGGCTCAGATGTGGGATGGTCAGAAGCAGCTCTGCCTTTGGATAGCTGCATCCCTACGCAAGATCTTCTTACAGCAATCCCAGCAGGCACGATTTCCGATCAAGGCCCTCAGTTGTGGAGTGAAGATGTCAAAGCACGACAGCAAGCGACAGGTGTTGCGGAGCAACTGAGTTCGTTAGACGGGCATATCGCAAGCATAGGGTTGGAGCGACTTGCAGAAACTCAGAACAAGCCTGCAAACACTGCCCTCAAAAATCCTGACATCATTGCATGGCGGAGTTTAATGCTCGTTCAGTGACAGCAAAGCGTCCAGCGAAAGCAGTAGCTGCCGCATATATGGACTGAAGTGTGACATATACGTCCGGGTGGCCTGTTGAGGATGTTGCGCGGATTCTCTCCTCCACGGGTTATGTGGCTGAGTCAAAAGTCACTCAGGCCACAAGGCGCGCAGGACTTTTATCACGATCTCAGTTGCCGACATCGCTCACTGCCTTAGCAACACGTGAGACAGCCAACGGCTATAGGCGGAAGCGACTTACCGACGCCGTCAGCTCTACCCCTAGCCGCGCCAAGTTACGAATCGATTTGATATTTCGGTCTGACGTTGTCGCAGACGTATCGGCCAATGATCTTACCTGCTTGATACTCTGGTGAATTTCGCCCACCGCCGCGCCTTGCTGCTCAGCAGCAGCGGCAATTTGCTGATTCATCGCCTGTATCTCCGCAATAGACATACCGAACTCGCGCAAAAGAGCACTCACGTCTTTTGCACTGGTAACGATTTCACGAGTCCGGTCGTTCCCTCGCATCACCAGTGAAGATGCCGCTGAACTGCCCTGCTGAAGTGCGTCTACCAGAGTCTCGATTTCTGTGGTCGATTGCTGCGTCCGCATAGCCAAAGCCCGAACCTCATCTGCAACCACCGCGAAGCCCCGACCCTGCTCTCCTGCCCGTGCTGCTTCAATCGCGGCATTCAGTGCCAGAAGGTTGGTTTGCGTTGCGATAGAGTTGATGACGTCTACGATTTTCCCGATCTTAGCTCCATCCAGCCGCAATCGTTCCATCGCCAAACCGAGCTCATCCATCTCCTCCCCCAAATGCTCAATCTGGGACACAGTATCGCGAACGACAGCTTCCCCATCTCGCGCTTTCGCATCGGAATTTGAGGCTGAGACCGCTGCGATCTCTGTATTGCGCGCGATCTCCTGCACTGTGAAAACCAACTGATTGATAGCTACCGCGACTTGTTCAACCTGCGCTCGTTGTTGGTCGAAATTGAGCTGCGCCGCATTCCCGTCATCGAGAAGCTCTTCGGAGGCGCTGCTCAGTTGTACCGCGCTCTCGCCAATACGACCAACCAGATCTCGAAGACCCGAACACATGGAATGAGTAGCGCGCTGTAGCTGGCCAATCTCGTCGCGCCGATCTGAAGGTGGAAGCTCTCTTAAATCCCCCTCTGCAATGCTTTCTGCCACGGACGCAGTAGTCTTAATGGGAGGGACTAGCTGCCGTGATATGACGACCACAGCGAAGGTACTGCCGATCATTGCTAAGACGGAGGCAGAGATTAAGAACCAATAAATCACACGAACTGTCTTCTGCTGCTCGGCGTAGATCTGCGCTGCCGCCCCTGAGAGCATCAATTCAACACGCTTTATAGACCTCATCGAGGCTTCGGCTCCAGCTGAGTGACCACCTTGATCCGCTCCGGAACCAGATGTTTGTGGCTCAAGATTTACTCCAATACGGACAAGCTCAGCTTCGACATCTGAGACTATCTCGTCGATTGACTGATTTGATTCTTGAGGCACCACCGGGTAAAGAGATGCTTCTTGAGGTAATGCTTCGACTGTCTTACCACTCATTTCAGGAAACTGTTGGTAGAATTTCACATTCAGAGATAAAAGCTTTCTTTCTAGCCCTGACACTTGCCAGTTTTCGTATATCGACTGAGACAGCTTATAGGTTCCTACGAACCCAGAAATGGTTACACCAAGCCCAATGGTTATAGCGATAGAAAAGCCCAGCGCCAGTTTACCCTGGACGCTCATATTCTCTATAAACCTAAGTACATTAAACAAGGAACATCCCTCCACAACTAAAAGGAGTAGAAAAGTATTGTGCCTAGAATATTAGATATGAAAGCCGCCACATACGATCATATGACGGCTTATACGGCCTCACAAAACCAGCTGGGAGCTCGCTTTGGAAGCTTTAAACAGTGGGCCACTTTCATATAGCGGGCCCAATTTTTTTAATAAAGATGCAGACCGTACAAAAGCATCAGCGCCGACTGTTTCGATATAGCTCAGCGGCCCTCCCCGAAATCTTGGAAACCCCAGGCCCATCACGGCTGCAAGATTTCCATCCTCAGCGCTATGAATCGTGTTATCTGCAAGGCAACGGGCAGCCTCCAGACACATCGGGATCATCAACCGATCTACAATTTCCTGGTCAGCAATTTCATGCTCTGCAATCGAGCCAGCAGCATAAACCTCAGCTCTTATCGATGGTTGTTTTAGACGGGTGCCAGGCAGGTCGGCTGAGTATTCATAGAATCCTGATCCACTTTTTTTGCCTAAAAAGCCTTCGCCCAGTAGCTTTTCGGCAATGACTGGAACTTGGTGCAGCATCCGGTCAGGGAAAGCTTGCTGCAGGACGCCGTCCGCATGTACCAAAATATCCAGCCCGATGACATCAGCCAACGCTGCCGGCCCCATAGGCCAACCGAAGCGCTCCATAACCGCATCTATCCGAAGGAACCCTACACCAGCATTTAGCAAAAGATTAAATGCGTTAAAATAAGGGAACAAGATACGATTCACATAGAATCCAGCCCCATCATTAACAACAATGGGTGTTTTCCCAATCGCAGCAGCAAATGCGACAGCTCGGGCGATTGTCTCGTCCGACGTCTTCTCGCCTCGCACGACCTCTACAAGAGGCATGGCCGGAACAGGGTTGAAGAAATGTATCCCACAAAAGTGTTCAGGACGTGAAAGAGTCTGAGCCAGGTCACTTATGGAAATTGTGGAGGTATTGGAGGACAAAATGGCACCGGCAGGGAGCCTCTTTTCAAGCGCTGACAACACAGAGCTTTTTATTTCAAATCTCTCGGCGACGGCTTCTACCAGAATTTGGCAATCAGACACTGGCTCATCAGACAGTGTCGTACTTACGTTAGCGCATGCGATCTCAGCCTCGGATGACGTGATTTTTCCACGTTTAACCTGCTTTGATAAATAGGCATTAATAGTATTTACGCCCAAATCTAATGCTGGTTGCGCTATGTCTTTTAGAATGACTTTCATGCCGCTAACCGCCATTTGGCAGGCGATGCCTCCACCCATGACTCCTGCGCCTACCACGCCCCCCACATCCGCTTTGGGCATTGACGCAGAGCTAATAGAATTTCGCCTCTTCAGCGCTTGCTCTGCGATGAACAAGCCCACAAGGTTTCGAGCATCCGAGCTTTTCGCTAGCTTGGCAAAGAGCTCTCGTTCAGCCTTTAGGGCCTTGTCGAAAGGCTCAGAAGCACTCGTAGAAACCAGGTGAAGGATTTCCGCTGGGGCACGATAAGCGTTTTCCTGGGTAGTTACTTTTACATCCTTTTGTTTGAGTGAGTGCACCTGGATGGGCGCTCGCTTCAGCTCCCTCCTGCCCTGCCAGAGTTGAGGTGATCGAGCCCTAGATTTCAACAGCGCCATTGACTCATTCAGCAGGTCTTCAGGCTTTACTGCCAAGTCGACTAAACAGCGAGATACTGCGGTATCTGAATCAATAGTCTTACCTTCGACGATATAGGTGATCGCCGCATCAAGCCCCATCAAGCGGGAAAGACGCACCGAACCTCCCCATCCAGGACAGAGACCAAGTGTCACCTCAGGCAATGCCAAACGAGCACCATGCGAAATGACTCTGTAATCTGCACTGAGCGCAAATTCTAATCCACCACCCAACGCAAAGCGATCTATAGCGGCCACGGAAGGAAAAGGTAACGTCTCTATCCTATTGCAAAGCTCTTGGCAGTGGGCAGCCCATCGTTCAACATGATTTTCGCTTCCGGAAAATAAGGAGGGAAAACCTTTGATGTCGGCCCCAGCAATGAAGCTGTTTTTTCCGCTGGTAAATATCACCCCTCTGATGCCCGAAGTATTTTCGAGGACATCCAACGCCTCTCCCCATTCGCGTATGGCTTGCTCGTTTAGAATATTAACCGGGCCAGGCATGTCCAGGCGCCACTCAACAAACTCTTCGGGCAGCCAAAAAAGGCTCATGGTAATTCCAGAGTACATTCAATATCCCTCAAACTAGGAGCAACAGCAATTATTGTTAAGAACTTATGGACAATCTAAAACTTCCAGCCGTAACCAACAGTCACGAAACCCATATTGGTACGGATTTTCGTACCCTCACTCATTCCAGAGCCTTTTGAGCTTGTGCTGAGGTCATACTCATACCCGAGCGTCAACTCTCCATTCTCTTTGAAATCTCGAGTCACGCCAAAGGTCGCAGCTTTCGGGTTAATACCGACTAATAAAGTGTTTTGTAACGTGTAGTCTGTGGGAAATTGTTTACGAGTAGTGCTGTAACCAGCCCGAACCGTCCATTCTGGAGAAAGCACATACGATGCGCCAAGCCTGAAGATATCTTGTGAGCGCCATCCAAATGTTTCATGGTATGTATCGCTGTTCTGCCAAGAAATATGTTGCCAATCAAGGGCCACCGTCAAGTTATCAACAGGTTTTACTGCGACCCCCAGAGCATACTGTTCTGGAATATCAATCGAACCACCCGTTGTAGAGAGCAAGTCATCCTCGTAGGAATGATAGTTGCTCATCTTGATTTTACTTGCGTACATAGCCCCCACCGACAGCCAGGGTTTGGCCTTCCAGAGCGCTCCTGCCCTCCAGCCCGCGCCGTAGGAATACTCAGCGCCATGGGCAGGATTGCTTGCACTACCGTCCGGCAAAGGAATTCCCTGTATCTCAAGTCGTTGTGCCGCCAGCGCGAGTGAGAAGCCAAGTGAAAGCTGATCTGTAACCTTATAAGCGATGGTCGGAAGGCCAATCACTTGCATAAATGCGCCTTTGGCCCTGTCAACGTTTGGATTGGGGATAAGGGCATCATCGTAGCGGAACAACACGCCGCTGGCCGCCGTCGAAAAACCTAATGACAGCCTATCGTCGACCTGATAGTTCACCCCAAACTCTGGAATCGGCGCATAACGCTTTCCACTGTGTTTGTTCTCGCTGTTCAGAAACTCTGTTTCGGTATCAACGTAAAGAATTTGGAAGTCGCCATCAATTCGACTACCGACTTCTGCCATGCCAGCAGGATTGTTCGCTGCAGCAATAGCATCTTGAGGAAACGCGACGCTAGCACCTGCCATGCCCGCTGCTTTGGCCCCGTAGCCGGTCAGCTGGGTACCATTCGCCGCGAGGCAAATACTAGAAATTTGAGACGAGAGCACTGCACCTGCAAGGACGAGGAATTTATTCACGACTTATTCTCATTATTTTTATTGATAGAAGCGCGTAGCTCAGGGATGCGTCTTGATCGACAAAAACCTTCGATTCACGAAGGTCTAAGGCGGTATCTGGTGGTGGCATTCAGCACCGCTGAGCTGAGGTCAGACTGCCAGACTCCGCAAGGTCACGCGCGCACGCAGGTGACCTTGGAATAGGATCACAGGGACATGGAATCTCTGAAAATACTAGGTGTTGTCCGCCATGCAGTCCTAAGATAGAGTGAATTTATGCACATGCCTGCCAAACCATTCGACCCCACCTTTCGGTCATCCCTAGGTGGTGTCACCAGGCGTAACCTATAAGAAAAAAAGCGACTCCTGAAATGCTAACCAACCGCTCGATTTGAGCGTTTTCGACGCATACGCAGCGAGGGAGGCCAATCATGGTTATCACCCCTAGTGAAGCTCGAGATAGACGCTGGTCTACCTCTGATGTGGAAAATTCGGCGCCGCTGAATGCCTTCAAAGCGGTGGTCTCTGCAGAGATAGCTGAGATGTCAGTGGAGAGCACGCTGCCGGATACATTTCGAGCGTCCTGGACACGCTATGGCCTCGGCCCCATAGACCTTAATTTTCTAGAGTGCGACTCTCAAAAGACTTCTCGTTCGATCGAAATGGCGAAGCGGGATCAAAGGCCGTTTTTTGAGTTGCTCTACGCCAGAAAAGGCCGCATACAGGTCTCTCATTGCGGAGAGATTTCCGAGGTTCCTGCCGGCGCGTTCGTCCTGCTATCGGATCAGAAGCCTTACTCGCTCGACTTTCCTGACGGCAGCATTTGCTTGACCGCTCACATGCCAGAGGATTGGTTAAGGAAATGGGTACCGGATCCTAACGCCCTGGTAGGCAAGCCGCTCGGCGTAGGAGGTACTTGGTCGCTTCCGCTACAGGGGTTGCTGACAGCATTCGCTGATGCTGGCTTGGAAACTGCTCCGCTGCCAAGATTCGTTCTCGCCGACCAATTTGGCGCGATGTGCGCCCTGGTCGCGAACGTCAAAACGCCTGAAAAACACAACTCAGAATTGGCTACTCGAATCCGGCGTTTCATCCTTGAATACTATCCAAACCCCACCCTTTCCCCGATCACCATTGCGGATAGTCTCGGGATCAGCACTCGCCACCTACACCGCGTGCTGGCGGCTTACAACGAGACATACAGCGGTTTGCTGCTCCAGACACGTTTGAACAAAGCTGCGCAGCTGCTAGCGACACCTTCACAAGCCATCGTATCCATTAGCGACATTGCTTGGGCAGTCGGTTTCGTCGACCAAAGTCACTTTGCCCGTCTGTTCAAATCGGCTTTCAACACCACGCCTTCTCAATACCGTATGTCCCTCCGCCAGGGATAGCGGAGGGGGCAACTGTGAGCCTTGCCACCCCCCGAGGGAAAACTGGACGGTCATCTCAGCGAGGGCAGTGTGTTTGGCTGGAGCATCCCTATAGGACGATTTCCGTTAACGATCCAAGTACAGGGACAGTAGGTCGCTCAATCAACGCGCTCAACGTTGCGCTGTCATCGTATAGCGCGCCTTTTGCCGCCGCAGAATCCGAGTCAGCGAGCAGCGCTGCTAAGCCGGCTGGCAAGCCTATGCTAACCAATACAGCTTCAAACTCGGACTGTGGCATGTTCTGGTAAATCACTTGCTTTCCCGCTTTTTGGCTAATCATCAAAGCCAGTTCGGATAAGGTGTAGCTACTATCGCCTGCCAGCTCATAAACCTTACCGGCCTGACCCTCAGTGGTCAGAATCACCGCAGCCGCTTCAGCGTAATCCGCGCGCGGTGCTGAGCTGATTCTGCCGCTGCCTGCGCTCCCCAGCAGGACGCCATGCTCCACCGCTGAAGGAACATTTGCCAGGTAGTTCTCGCTGTACCAGCCATTGCGAAGCAATACGTAAGGTACGCCAGACTCTCTCAGGGCTTCCTCAGTGTCTCGGTGATCAGCAGCCAACCCCAAGCTAGAGACATCGGCATGCAGAACACTGGTGTAGGCAATGAGCTTGATCCCTGAGACCTTGGCGGCGGCTATCACAGTGCGATGTTGGGCCTTACGAACTCCCGTTTCATTTGAGGAAATCAGTAGCAGTTTATCGATGCCTTTCAGCGCTTCCATAACAGTATCAGGTTCGTTGTAATCCGCCTGGCGTAGAGAAACCCCGAGATCGACTAACCCTTGAGCCTTGCTCTGGTCTCTGACCAACCCAGTGATTTGATCCGCTGACACACTCTCGAGTAGAGATTTGATGACAAGACGGCCCAGCTCACCAGAAGCACCAGTGATCGCGATCATAGACAAATACCTTGATAGGAAGAGAGGGAGCCGCCACCCTACCCCCCAAACTAACTTTTCGTAAGTACGCACAAAAAGGTAAGCGTCATGAGCTCAGCCTCTTCAGCTTCTGAGACATTCTCGACCGCCGTACGACGTGGCGACCTACTGAGCGTTGATTGTCCATCTCGCGAGGTACTCAAACACATGACGAGTCGCTGGGGTGTGCTGGTTCTAGTGATGCTTTTAGGCGAAATGCACCGCTTCAGCGAGCTACGACGCAAGATAGGGGGAGTAAGCGAGAAGATGCTCTCGCAAACGCTCCAGGCACTCGAGCTTGATGGATTCATCAATCGAAAGTCGCTACCGGTTGTGCCGCCACATGTGGAATACAGCCTGACGCCGCTGGGTCATGAGGCCGCACTGCACCTGGCAGTGATGGTTGACTGGATCGAGAATAACCTTCCGGAGATCATGACTCGACGTCGGGAGGCTCGAACATCTTCGCCCGAACATCATGCGTGATATCCGGCATGGAGGAGTGACATTCCTCATCCCTAGCGAGCCGGAATCAATCAGCGTGCTTCCGATATCCATCACTCCTGTCTCGTAGCAGGCCATCGCAGAAACGCCTCCCTTGTGCCCCGTCCCTTTGCATCCTGTCGATTCGAACGTCACCTCACTTGGTCTCTAGGCTCCTAATAGGATGTCCTCTATAGGCGCGCATCTCTTGTGACTATGAGTCAACCTGAACTCATAACGACAGACACCTTTCGGTTGATGTCTCTACAAGAATAAGCAGAGGGGCAAAGCTCCTACTGCGTTAGCCGCTTCAGAGGCCAACATGATCTCTCATGAGATTTATCTCCTTTCGCTTCAACTCAACCAAGCCTACTGGGCATGCGCGGATGGAACTGCAGATCAGGTCGTCCAGAACTTGTTCGTCCCTAGCGGCCGGCTGCAGCTGGGTTCGCTGGAACTGACCGGTCAAGATCAAATTGAGCGTTTTTTTACAGAGCGCTCTCTTGCGAATGAAGAATCTGGCCGAATCACTCGACACTTTTCCAGCGGCTTCACTCCAGTGGCAGAGAGCAGTGAACGCTTGCGGGTGAAATCCCTTGTCATGGTGTTTGCTGGCACCGGCGTTCTCCCCCTCCCTTCTGACGTTCCTTCAACCATTGCGGATGTCGAGGATGTTTTGGTGCTGACATCCGCTGGCGAGTGGCTCTTTGAGAGCCGAGTAATCAAACCCGTATTCGTGGGCGCGGCTGCAGCCAAGTTCGCTCAGCAATCCTAAATCCTCCAGGAAAACTTCTTCATGCCTAATAACAAGAATGCAACTCGGAACAACGCATCGGCTGGTTTTCTCGCCTGTGTGCCTCACGTCCCACTCACCAAAATTCAAGAGTCTTTGGGGGTCAAGGCAAACGAGGAGTTTTGGTCGAGCTACGAGAAACGCGTCGAGGAATTCAAGGCCTTCGATCCAGAACTGGTAATCATCTTTGGTGGCAACCACATGGACGGTATCCACCTCAAACTAATGCCTCAGTTCGTGGTTATCCACGCTGCAGAGGCCTTGGACGACTGCGGTGGTTGGCCTGGGTCACTCGACGTACCTATGGACGTTGCAACAGCCTTGACAGTACACCTCAACGACCGTGAATTTGACATCACGACCTCGTACGCCATGGAAGTCGATCACGGTTTTTCTAATCCACTGCACTACTTCATGGGTGAGCTGAACGCCCGTCCTGTTCTTCCGATTCATATCAATACCATCGCAGATCCTCGCCCTACCCTACGACGCTGCCGTTTGCTGGGTGAGGAAATCGGGCGGTTCGCAAAAACACTCAACAAACGCATAGCATTCCTGGGCACGGGTGGGCTTTCGCACCAGACTGATTTCGTGTTCCCGCAGTACCACACAGCCCCAAACCTGGAGGTTCGAGACTACCTCGTTCACGGCGGAGATAAAGGCCCAATCACCCGCGAAAAATGGCGCAATGACGTTGTAGTAGGGATGGACAAGCTCAGCCGCGATCTGGTGGAGGGTACATTCCAAGCCCCATGGATCAATGAAGAGTGGGACAGGAAATTTCTCTCGACGTTGGCTAGTGGCAACCTCGCCGAGTTCGATAACTGGACAGACACCGAGGTTCTGGACGCTGCTGGTTATGGCGGATCGGAAGTGCGCCTTTGGATTGCTGCAGCTGCCGCCGCACAAGCGTGCGATGAGCGCTCCGATTTTAAAGTCGACTTCTATTCAGGCGAAACGACCTTTGCTGTCGGCGCCGGGATTGTGCACAGCGACCCATCATCAATTTAATCCTGATCAACTTGGCAGATCCTAGGCTTTTGATTCAGGACTGCATGTGACCTCAGCTTGGTTTAGACCAAGTTAAACCAGGGGATTAGCATGAAAAATAAAGTAATTATCACGTGTGCTGTAACGGGCTCAATTCATACTCCGTCGATGTCACCGTACCTTCCCGTGACATCGGCTGAAATTGCGACTGCAGCACTGGAGGCTGCTGACGCAGGCGCTGCAATCGTACATTTGCATGCACGCGATCCGTCAGACGGACGGCCCTCGCAGGACGTGGGGTTGTTTCGCGAGTTCGTACCTGAAATCAAAGAAAAGTCTGATGTGATCATCAACATCACAACAGGCGGCTCACCCACGATGACAGTTGAAGAACGCCTGCAGCCTGCGTTACAGCTCAAGCCTGAAATTGCATCCCTCAACATGGGCTCAATGAATTTTGGGCTTTATGAAATGTTAGGGCGCTTCAAGGATTTCAAGCATGACTGGGAACAGCCTTATCTTGCTGGAAGTGATGATCGAGTTTTCAAAAACACATTCAAAGATATTGCTTACATTCTTCAATCCTGCAGCGAGAATCAAACCCGATTTGAAATCGAATGCTATGACATTGGACACCTGTATACCGCAGCTCACTTTATGGATCGCGGATTACTGAAACCTCCATTGTTTATTCAATCAGTATTCGGGCTTCGCGGTGGTATCGGTGGCCACGCGGAAGACATCCTGCAAATGCGTCGTACGGCTGATCGCCTGTTCGGAAAAGACTATGTTTGGTCGGTTCTAGGGGCAGGCCGGGGTCAGATGCCAATCGCGGCGATCTCTGCATCTATTGGAGGGAATGTTCGTGTCGGGCTAGAAGACTCTCTTTGGGAATCTCCTGGCCAATTGGCCACATCCAGCGCAGCACAAGTGAAAAGAGTTCGTACCATCATCGAGGCATTATCGCTCGAAGTTGCAACGCCTGAAGAAGCGCGACAAATGCTTCAATTGAAAGGCCGGAATTCAGTCGCGTTCTAGTTCAAAAATACCAAATTAAAATAAGATTAACCGGAGTTACCGATCATGGCTAAAGCCTCAGACTACCGCGCCTTCGTTTCTGTCGTGCCTCATTATGCATCCACCACTACAGGTAATACTCCTGAGTACACCGGGTGGATGGATGAACAAATGTCCTGGAAAACCACTTGCTACATGGGGGACTGGTCATTCGTCCCTCAGATTCGAATCAAGGGCCCAGACGCACTGAAGCTGTTCACCGACCTCTCGACCAACAGCTTCGACAGCATGCCCCTTAACCGGGCTAAACATTGCATTCAATGCAATGAAGAAGGAAAGGTCATTTCAGAAGGTGTGCTATTCCGGCACGCGGAAGACGATTTTGAGTATCAATGCGGTACCCCACAGTGGGTGTACTACCACCTCAAATCGAAGGGCTACAACGCTGAAGCAAGTTTCCCTGTCAGCTATAAAATGCAGATCTCCGGGCCAAACGCACTGGGGCTTTGCGAAAAGCTGGCTGGCGAAAGCTTGAGAGACGTCAAGTTCATGTACACAAAGAAGGGTAAGGTTAAAAACTTGGACGTTACCTTCTTGCGCCAAGGTATGGCCGGTGAAATCGGCTTTGAATTACAGGGCCCAATTGCCGAGCGAGATGAGCTGATTGCAGCGGTCATGGAACTGGCCCCTGAATTCGGAATGCGCCGCTTAGGTGCCAGAAACCTGATGATCAACCATCTTGAAGCGTGCTACCCAACTGGGAGCATGCATTTCTACAACGCGCTGTCCGACAAAAGCCAACAGGCTTACTTAGATTTCATGGCGGACGATAAAAATCTGCCGGACGCATGGCGAGGCACCCCATTTGAGACGGTTCTGCGATTCAACTTCTCAGGCGCATTCACCGGCAGTTGGGATGGTGAAGATCTGACTGACTTGTACCGCAGTCCGGTTGAAATGGGCTGGGGCAAAAATATCGCTTTCGATCATGACTTTATTGGTCGTCAAGCCCTTGAGGTCGAACTGGAGACTCCCCGCCGCAAGGTCGTGACCCTTGAGTTTAACAGTGAAGACGTCAAGGCTGTCCACGCGTCTCTCTTCAGCGATGGTGAAGTCTACCGTCAGTTTGAATACCCAGACATCCCGCATCAGATGGCTTGGACTGATCTCATCCTCAAAGACGGGAAGACCGTGGGTCACGCCACCCACCCTGGTTATAGCCTTTACTTCCGGAAAGTTCTCGCGCTTAGTTTCATCGATGTCGCTTACGCTGAACCAGGCACCGAAGTTGAAGTTTTGTGGGGAGACCCAGGCACACCACAGATTAAACTTCGAGCCACTGTAGCACGCGCTCCGTACAAGCAGGACACCCGCCGAGCTGACCTGACTAAGCTGTGACGAAAGTGCACCAAAAAGTTTGAGTAAGCGTTACGTACCATTGATCATGCGTGTGGAGAGTTATCATGGCTGCGCCAGATAAGCCAAAAAATGAAAAGACGTATATTTTGAATGCTACTTGCAAAGCGACTAAAGGCATTGTGGCAGCAGTTACCTCATACCTTGCGGAAAACGATTGCTACATCTGTTCGTTGGAGCAATTCGATGATGAGTCCACTGAACGCTTTTTTATGCGTGCTGTGTTTAAGCCCGAGGCCGATGCGCCAAAGCTTGAAGAGCTCAAAGACGGTTTCGTAGATATCGCCCAGCAGCTGGATATGTCGTGGAATTTCTTTGATCCGAGCCTTCCAGTGAAAACTGTGATCATGGTATCGAAGTTCGACCATTGTCTTGACGACCTGCTGTACCGTCGCAGAAAAGGTGATCTCAACATGGAGATCACCGCAGTAGTATCGAACCACCAAGAACTGCGTCCGATGGCTGAACGAGAAGGCATTCGCTTCGTCCATCTTCCAGTGAATAAAGACAATAAGGCTCAGCAGGAGGCACGCCTTGTTGAAATTGTTGCTGAGACACAGTCAGAGTTGGTTATTTTGGCTCGGTATATGCAAATTCTTTCCAATGAGCTGACTGCTGAATTAGCTGGTAAGTGCATCAACATTCACCACTCTTTCTTGCCAGGTTTTAAAGGGGCTATGCCTTACCATCAAGCTTTCGAGCGCGGGGTAAAACAAATTGGTGCAACAGCGCACTACGTTACTTCTGACCTTGATGAAGGGCCGATCATCGATCAAGTCGTCACGCGAGTTGATCACAGTTTCAAACCGCAAGAGCTGGTTCGGGTAGGTCGCGATAACGAGTGCATGGCGTTAGCAGCAGCTGTGAAATGCCACATTGAACGCCGCGTTTTCGTCGATGGAAACAAGACGATAGTGTTCCAAGGCAGCTAGACCAGACTGCCGATACCGCGACTTCGTCCTGTTCTAACGAACGAGGAGCTGATCGCGGTATTTCTAATTGACACAGATTCCGCCTGCCCGCTGTGCCGGAGAACTAAATGACTGCCAAAATTATCGATGGCAAAGCACTGTCGTCGAAGCTGCGAATCGCTTTCAGAGCTCGGGTCTCTAAGCTGATTGATCAGGGAGTTCGTCCTGGATTGGCTGTAATCCTCCTAGGGGACAATGCCGCGTCTCGGGTTTACGTAAGAAACAAGATTAACGCATGTGATGATTGTGGCCTAAAGTCATTCCCTCACCTGCTGCCGCCTGAGACAAGCGAAGAAGAGCTGCTCGAAATCATCGCAAAGCTTAATGAAGATGAAGCAGTTCACGGCATTCTTGTTCAGCTACCGTTACCACCCCATATCGATATGCGAAAGATTCTAGAATCAATCGCGGTAGATAAGGATGTTGATGGCTTTCACCTCTACAACGTTGGCAGCTTAGTTGTAGGAAATAGTATATTTCCACCTTGCACTCCATATGGTGTGCAATTGCTTTTGGACACAACCGGAATTGATGTAGCCGGTAAAAATGTTGTCGTTGTGGGAGCTTCGAATATTGTTGGTAAACCCATGGCGCTCATGCTTCTGCAAAAAGAAGCGACTGTGACGGTTTGCCACGCAAAAACCCGCGATCTCGCTCAATACACTATTTTGGCAGATATCCTCATCGTTGCGGCTGGAGTACCTGGCCTCATCACCGGCCAGTTGGTCAAGCGCGATGCAATCGTCATAGATGTAGGCATAAACAAACTGCCTGACGGGCGGATTGTTGGCGACGTCGATTTTGCATCAGTGCAGCAGCGAGCGTCGTGGGTTACTCCAGTCCCAGGTGGAGTGGGCCCGATGACGGTCACCATGCTGATCGAAAACACCTTACGGTCAGCTGAGCGTCGCGCTGGTATAGGTCGCGGCATTGGCACTGAAGGGTGGGACGCTGCTTCTCACTAACTACACGTGGCCAGCGATGAGCGACAGGCTTCCATCTGGCCCCATTGATCTTTTGGAGCACACGATCCATGCCTAAGTCGATAGATCGAAAATCTGTTGTACTCATCCACGGGTGGGGCGGGTCTGCCCAATCTGTGTGGAACGCCAACGGATGGTTTGACCTGCTTCGTAACGCTGGATTTGATCCAGTTGGAATCGACCTGCTTGGACACGGAAGTGCTCCTCGCCCTCATGATCCTGCTCGGTATGCTGATCTCGCTAGTGAAGCCATAGCCCAATTGCCGGACGACCAAGAGCTTTTCGGGATCGGATACTCCCTGGGCTGCAAAGTGTTGCTAGAGATTGAAGCAAGACAGCCAGGTCGATTCTCAGCGCTTGTCCTAGGAGGGCTGGGCGGGAACGTATTCGCGCCCGAAGCTCTTGGTGCCGTTGTTGCCCAGTGCTTAGAAGATGGCATTCCAGAGGACTCCCCGCCTGTAGCGAAAATGCTCGCCCGGTATGGGGTTGCTGCGGGAAACGATCCCCTCGCTATCGCTGCATGCCTTCGACGCGAACCCAACCCTGTTTTGACGGCTGAGCGGCTGCAAGCAGTGGATTGCCCCGTGCTTCTCGTATCCGGAGATGCAGATACGGTTGCATACCCGGTGGATGTACTCGCTGACTCACTTTCAAAATCAACAGTAAAAATCCTGGCTGGTGTCGACCATCTACACCTACCTGAGAACAAGGTCTTTGCGGAGGCCGCCCTTCGTTTTCTGACCACAAGCTAGCTCTCAGTAACCTGCGCCGTCCTGCCGTCGCTGACCAGCTGTCTTGCGATATACGGACGAGAATTTAAGGCAAAGCCTATGAACACGATAACAACAAGCTTCCGGCACCTACTCAAGAATAGTGATCGTCCGTTGCTCGGCACTTTCATCAAGTCGCCGTCGCCTCAGGCAATTGAAATACTGGGCGATTTAGGCTTCGACTTCGTGATTATTGATGCGGAACATGCGCCCTTTGATAAGGGAACAATTGATCACCTTTTGCTGGCAGCCAAGGCAAGCGGCATTGCTGCGTTGGTCAGGGTTGCCGAAGCGTCTGCAAGTCACATTCTTTCACCACTCGACTCTGGTGCATCCGGGGTAATTGCCCCCCACATCGACTCCGTCGCTAAAGCAAAAGCGCTAGTGGCTCAAAGCCGCTATAGCGAGGGCCGGGGGTTTTCCAATTCTCCTCGAGCAGGCGGGTATGGGCGTAAATCAATATGGCAGCACGTTGACCAAGCTGATGATGAGGTTGTCGTGGTCGGAATGATCGAAGACCCGAGCGCGGTAGCGAATATCGATGACATTCTCAGCGTCGAGGGGCTAGATGCTGTGTTCATAGGGCGCGGAGACATGGCGGTAGCTCTCAATGATCGGGAGCCTGGTGCACCCGTGGTTCAGGATGCGACAGCCAAAGTGATAAATGCAGCAAGACGCGTGGGGAAGACGGTACTCCTTCTTGCCTCAACACCCCAAGAGGCGAAGAGTTTTCATGCTCTGGGTGTTGGAGCATTCGTTATCTCGTCCGACCAAGGATTCCTCCGTACGGGTGCAGCTGAGGCGCTTGGTGCGTTCACAAACTCCACGTCCGCCATCACCAAATAACCGTTGAGGAGCCATTATGAGCCAGTCTAACGACCCCAGAGCCAGTCTCGCAGCATATGGTCAATCACAAGCTGCTGAGTCCTATCCTGCTCAATACGCTCGTTTCTACGCGACACCGCCATCTGTGTCCGACGACCGGGTAGAGATTTGGTACGCACGTGGCCAAAACTTTGTTGTGGGACATGTCGTTGCAAAACCTGGGGCGGTTATCCAGCGATCAGATCAAGTCGACGAATATGCGATTCTCGCCCTGGATCCCAACGTTTCCTTCGTAGTCACATGGGAAGGCGTTCAGACTCAGGTGGGAGGTGGTTCCATAGCATTCGTTCCTGCTGGCTCCAGTTCGATCCGTTTGGAAGGTGGAGGCAGCCTCACGCTGATGATTACGACTCGAAATCAGGATGTCTCCGATCTCTGCGAGAACTTCGAAGCCTACAAAACCCAGCATGCAAACATCCCTAGGTTTGAGGAATGGCCACAGCCGCCAACGGGGCTGAAGGTACGACAGTACAGTCTTGATGTGGCTGACGAGCCTGGAAGATTCGGTCGTATCTGGCGCTGTTCGACGTTCATGATTAATGTCCTTCCCGCCCAGATAGGGCCACGGGACACGGCAAAATTATCGCCGCATCACCACGACGACTTTGAGCAGGGCTCACTTGCCTTGGAGGGATCTTTTACCCACCACGTGCGCTGGCCTTGGAGCTCAGACTTAAGCACCTGGCGCGCCGATGATCACGAATTCTGTGCCTCTCCGTCCCTTGCGGTCATTCCACCCCCAGCGATTCATACATCGCGAGGAATGGATGAAGGGACTAATCAACTGATTGATATTTTCTCTCCACCTAGGGTCGATTTTTCCTTGAAGGAGGGATGGGTGCTGAACGCTGATGAGTACCCGCTCCCGGCAAAGATAACTCCCGTGTAAATCGGCCTATTTCGGTAGATACCAGAATTTCAGCCGCCGCCACGAAGCACAATACTGAGGAGACAAAACATGCATGACGTCGTGATAGTCGCGGCTACCCGCACCGCTGTTGGCAGCTTCCAAGGCAGCCTGGCACTCACGCCCGCCGTTGAACTTGGTGCGACGGTGATACGCCACCTGCTCGAGCAGACCCAGTTGGATCCCGCTTCTGTCGATGAAGTCATCATGGGCAACGTGCTAACCGCAGGGGCCGGACAAAATCCTGCGCGTCAGGCCGCGCTCAAAGCCGGCTTGCCAGTGGCTGTTCCCGCGATGACGCTCAACAAGGTATGCGGTTCCGGCCTCAAGGCACTGCACTTGGGCGCACAAGCTATTCGCTGCGGCGACGCTGAGGTGATCATTGCTGGCGGCATGGAGAACATGAGTCAAGCGGCATATGTGATGCCTGGCGCTCGCACCGGGTTACGCATGGGCCACGCGCCATTGCTCGACACGATGATCACTGATGGCCTATGGGACGCCTTCAACGACTACCACATGGGTATCACTGCAGAGAACCTCGCGGATAAATACGACATAAGTCGAGCCGAGCAGGACGCTTTCGCAGCCGCCTCACAGGACAAGGCCTGCGCGGCAATTGAGGCTGGGCGGTTCAAAGGGGAAATCACCCCGATCATGATCCCGCAGAAAAAGGGCGAACCGATTGCGTTCGATACCGATGAGCAGCCGCGTGCAGGCACCACCTCTGAAACATTGAGTAAGCTGAACACAGCCTTCAAGAAAAATGGCAGCGTCACTGCGGGCAACGCGTCAAGCCTCAATGATGGCGCCGCCGCTGTAATGCTGATGAGCGCAGCCAAAGCCACCCAATTAGGTCTGCCAGTGCTAGCGCATATCGCTGCCTATGCCAATGCCGGGGTTGACCCCGCCATCATGGGGATTGGCCCAGTGAGCGCCACCCGCCGCTGCCTACAAAAAGCCGGTTGGAACATGGCGCAGCTCGACCTGATCGAAGCAAATGAAGCCTTCGCTGCTCAAGCTTTATCGGTAGGCAAAGAGCTTGAGTGGGACTCCAATAAAGTTAATGTCAACGGGGGAGCCATCGCAATTGGTCATCCCATTGGAGCATCCGGCTGTCGGGTGCTAGTCACTCTGCTTCATGAAATGATTCGCCGGGATGTCCACAAGGGCCTCGCAACCTTGTGTATCGGTGGTGGTCAGGGTGTTGCGTTGGCACTTGAGCGAAAATAACTCCCTGGCTCGTGGCCCGTCTCAGCGCGTTCACCAAAAGCGCATCGTCGGGCTCGCTAACCTATCGATGTCGAATGCGCATGAGCTGTAAAGATGGTTAGGCGTGCTCCAAACTTTTCAGTCCATCACAAGGCACGAAGATCCAACCTTCCGAAGGGTCGATAGTCAGCGGCGGATGCGCGAGCAAATCCGGTTGATTTTCAAATGACCAACCTATCAGTGCACATGTCAGTGCATCCTCCAGATCAACATGATGAAGCCCGAATCGAGCCTTGGGCTTTTCAAGCGAGACGGGGCCATCAGCCTCTTCGTAAAAGGGTGTACGCATCGCAATAATGCTCAATGAGCGCTTGCATGCAGAAGGATAAGCCTCAATGGCCTGGATATGTTGGCCACCTTTCCAGAATTCCCACCTCTCAAGTTCTGGTGCAAAACGAGCTAAAATTGAATTCCCTTGATAGCCTGGCTGCAAAGTTCTGAAAGACTGGAAGGCTGAGTACGGCTCCGAGATTGTGGAGTCTTGGCTCGCTTGATCTTGGGACTCGGCACGCGCGAGGCAGATGCCTATCGCGTGCATGTTACCTACCCGGACGTTTACAGCTACACCCCTAGGTCTCGGGCCATCCGGTGATCTCTGATGGCGCCGGATGCGATCGACCGCGAAATCAGTGGTGCTGTAGATACTCTTAAATATGCTCCCGCAGATACGCTCGGATCGAAACAAAGGTGTCCCCTTCCCTCCAGGTCGATTGCCCTGCTCGACTCGAAACAGCGCCTAAAAGCTTGACCGCGTCAGCCCCGATGGTTGTGGCATGAATTCGGTCGAGGTGGGATTAGCCAGGCAGACGTTTATAGCTTTGAATCGCTTGAACAATTAGTACGACAAACGCACCCGCCGGCATGCTTCGCTGCACGGCAACCAGATCTCCAACTCCAAGCGATAGTCCATTTCCCTCTCCTCAAATTTCAGACGCACTGATCCCAATCAGCACCCTGTGCCAGGCGAGGAAAATTTTTCGTCTGTTGAAGTTTTGCTTTGGAGTCAAAGCGGAAGCGGCGGCCTTGCCGCCGAAGAGACGATCTCCCCCTGCCAGCATCAGCCTCAGCCTCAGCCTCAGCACTCTGTGAAGCTTGAATCGAGTGCGGCAAGATCAACATCACAAGCGAAGCAGAAGCTTGAAAAGCAGAAGCAGAATCGGTGACGTCCGGCCGGCAACGCGGTGCCTGCCCCACTGCTGCTTTTCTTTGTTCTCAAATATAAGAACTCCGTCTCGCTTCAAAATTTTCAAGAGGGGGGGGTGCCAAAATCGTCGCCATTTTGAATCTTTTGTCGCCTTTGGATAACTTTGTACGACACTGCCCAGAAACTTGGAATTCTGCTCCTACCTGCGGTTGGCGACTGAAGATATCCACCCGGAGCCTGCAAGGCGAGCTAGCTAGATGAAATATTCACCTCGGTAGGGAAGCTGGACGCGTCTGCCAGTGCCCAGCATCACGTATACCGTGTTTCGAGTCACGAAGTACCCCGGCCCTTCATACCGTACGAGAAGTGAGGTGCGTATCCCCCGCCCCGCTCGGAAGCGATCCTGGCTGTCATGGAGCACGTTTACAGCGACCAAGAAGCTTGGAGTAACGCCCTGCAATGCCAAGCCCTCAACCATAAACGATGAACCCTGGAAATCCACCCAGATCCACTCAGATACGACGCAGTATGCCCGGCTAGGGAATCGAGCCTGGACGTGCTGAATGCTCACCTCTAACGTTGTATCGATACCGGTCATCACAAGGCTCGGGCGCCTTAGATATTCGTAGGGATCAGTGGCCATCTCCGCCCTCTCCTGTCGAATCTTGCACGCCTCGATGAATCAGCGATACGACCTCAAACTGCTCGCCATCGCCAGAGTCATCGATCAACATCATCAGGTAACTGACGACGACGTAGCGCTGACCTTCTACAGTCGTTAGTAGGTGATAGCCATGGCATTCGCTGACCTTTAGAATTTTCCCGGTGTGCATCACATCGCCATTGCCGTAGCGGCTCGACGCATCAAAAAAAATTGCAGCTCGATAACCCGCATCGCGCGCCCGAGCATCAAGCAGATAGCCGTCGATGCGCCCCTCAAAATTTACCAACACCGCACTGAGTAACGCCGGGGGAAAATATACCGAGCCTCCTGTCCACATCGCTTTTCCTTTCATAGCTCAACTACAAATTCGGGGTTGAATTCGGTTTCTTCTTGGGGGTAGCCGCGCGGGTTGGAAACGAATCGCACCCCTTGGTGCGATTGATCAACAGCCCAGTGGGTGTGGCCAAACGCCCACAGATCGATGTCCATATCCAAAAATTCTGGCCACTGGTTACCGTAGGCGGCACTCAAGTGGGGATGTCGCTCCGACGCGGGTACGAAACACATCAGCGGAGGGTGATGGGTCACGACCACAGTCTTTCCGTCGTAAGGTCTAGAAAGCTCGTCGTGCAGCCATTGACGTGACTCCTGTGCCTGCTTTCGAATGAATTCAGGTGAGATCCTGCTGTACCTGGGCTCCAGTCGAATGTGTCTGTAGTCATTCATCATCATCCGGGAATCGAGCATCGCGAGTGTGGGATTTCCAGTGCCCTCGAAGTCCGTCCAGGAAGCGCAACCCAGGAATCTCACTCCATCGAGCTCGATGCTTCTGCGCTCCAAGAAATGGACATTTGGCTTGGCATCAGAGTGCAGCCGCCCGAAAGCCTTACCCCACGAAGATCCATAAAGCTCGTGATTACCCGCGACGATAACCACGGGTTTATCAAAGTGTTCGCTTGCCCAACGAGTGCTCCGCGCCTTGCTGTGCACGTCGCCGGCAAGAAGGACGACGTCATACAGGTCGGGATCGGGGAGGTGCAGCGAACGAAACTCTAGGTGGAGATCGGACATCACCAGTAGTCGCATTTCTAGCATTTACCTATATATTGAGCGCCGCCATGACGCACCACTAGCTCATGGTATATGCACGGGATGCGGCGCGTCAAAAGATGGCTATATCCTCTCTTTTGCGGCGTGCCGGAAGATGGATTACTTGAAAGTGCTTGGGCAGGTCTTGCGAGAGGTACGCGTGTCAGCGAACCTCGCACGGGAAGACTGTGCGGAGGCGCTCAGCCTCGATCACCTGAGCAAAGTGGAGCAAGGGAAACAGGCGCTCACACTGGGCCGGCTTAACGCGCTATGCGGGGTGCTGGGCGTGCCCCCCAGCACGGTTTTGTTCGCAACCGAAGCCAGGCTTTCTAAACAGACGCTGGACGACTACAAGATCAAATGGGATGCCCAGCTCGATGGGCTACAGGTGGCCGGCCAACTTCATAACGACCCCCAAGACGCGGCGGGTGCGGGGGTGAGGGGCAAACGGGCAGACGAGACCCGTGCGGCGGTGCAAAAGCTCCAGGCTGAAGGTTGGGCGAAAATGCAAATCGTCCGCCAGCTTGGTATTGGTCGAACCACTGTCGATCGCTATTGGATTAAGTGACGACGCTTATTAAGCACAGGAGCGCTGCTCAGTTCGTCCATCAGATCCAACACCACGCTTACCTCTGAATCATTGCACGCCTGAAACCGTAGGCATGGGCAGGTGCAGTGAGCCACCTCGGAAGAGGCGACTCGCGATATTGCCCATCACGTCTCCTGTTCAGATTCCGTGTCACGAGCCCCTCTTTTGAGAGACTGAATCAGACGCTTGAACCCTTTCGTCTCAGCAAACTTTTTGTACAAGGCCGGAGTGACCATGGACAGCTTGGCCACCGCCTCGCCCATCGTGCTCCGGAGTTCAGGTGAGTACTTGAAAGCAGCGATCTGCTCGGCCTTGGCATCAAAAAATTTGGCCAGCGCCGGAAGTCCGTCAGGATCACGGCTGAGGTAAGCCAGGAACAGGACGATCCGCTGCACTTCTTGAGGATTCGCTGGCTGGACATTAGGAATCAGGTGGCCGTATCTGGCCAGCGTTGCGACAAAATCATCAGGATCCACAGATTCAGCAAAGAGCAGCGACCTCAGTCGAATGCCAATTACATCCCGTTGCTGGGCGTCGAGTGCCTTCAGTAGCGCGTCTACAATGGCGTACTGTTTCGCCCCCCACGCTGAAGACATCGAACCAGCGGCGAGTGAACCGAGTACCTCAATCAGAGCATCAATGACTGCAGCAACCGTCGGTATGGGAAGGCGCTTCTCCACGATGGCGTCTATGAGCACCAAGTGCTGCTTTGCCCCCACGGAGATGATCTGAACCCATTCATCACGCGTGCGTTCCTCACTGGTGATCTGCTTGAGGACTCCCGCTCGCGTGACAGGCAGTACCGTCTCACCGGCGTGCACAACGACGCCGATTAACGAAGCGTCCGCTTTGAGAATGTCCTGGCAACCTTTTTCGACAACCGTATCCCACCTGGTCAACCAAGTCGCCACATCACTCTCGGAGACACCAAAAGGCGCCAGCGCTTTTATCAGCACACTGAAGTTGGCTACGACCCAACCGTACTGCAGCGCGCCTATACGCCTCTCTTGTACGAGATATGCCAGGAAACTGCTAACCGAATCACCGACGTCTTCATCAGGAAGTAGTTCGAATAGCGCACCAGTTTTGAGCGTTGCATTTGCGAGCGCCCGGAAGACGGATGACTCAATGACTCCCTCCAAATCATCCAGCTTCGCCAAGGCCTCAGCATCCGTTTGACGTATGTAAGTGATAGCTGCCACAGCCTTGATCAGGGGGCTGGCGTTGTTGGTCAGCAGTGTGGTGACAGTGGTGGAGATGACCTGATCGATAGTCGCAGCCAATGCCAAGCCCACCACCGCACTCTCGACTTCGCCGGCGGCGCCGACAAATTTCGCCAGCATTGCTGCATCGGTAGCCGACAGGCCACCGGTCAAACCGGTACCTAAACTGCGATCTGCGTACAGCCATTCGAGCGCTGGAACCACCGCCTCGGTGGGCAATGGAACTCGATCAAGCGGATGGTCTGGGCAACTAACCAGTTGCAAGTGTGCCTCAGCTAAACCTGAGCTCGCGTAGCTGAACGACTTGGCGTTGATGACTCGCAGAAGGGACATATCGGGAAGCAGGTGCATCAAATGCTCCGCTTTCTTCACAACGACCTCTTCGAACTCCAAACCTTGAGCTTCAAGGTAGAGGTCGTACTCATGCATGAGCTCCCATGCCGGCTCCAGCTGCTCTTGATCAAAGCTGGAGTTCAGCACGCTCATCAGTTCGGCCTTTAGCCGACTACCGTATCCTTCGAGCAGACGCCCATTCAGTCCATGGGTTTTGCAGTAGCGAACGGCTTCATAAAACTTCTCTGACCCTGTATGCGTCTCGCTGAAGAGCTCAAGCTGCGCGGTGTTGATCACATCCAGCAATGGTGCAATCCACTCCCCTTGATTGTCTTGGTGCGCCTGGGAAATAGTTGGAAGCAAGGATGCCAGCACTGGCCGCTTAGCGATTAGTCGCTTGATGGCGTCGGAGAAGCCGAAAAGCGGAGTAAGTCTTGCAAGCCCCTCATGATCGTTGCTCGCGAATGCCTCTACTAATGGAGTGTCAAGCAGCTCAGCGATCGCAATGTCACCCGAAGTCAGATAGTGAATCTGCAGGAACTGAATCTGCCAACCGGTCTCCATGGAGTCGCCTAGGGCCGCGCTCAGAAGCGCTTGGGTGTCTTTGACGAGTTCGATTTGGGCAGTCTGGGCTTTCTCCAGTTCCTCCACATAGGCAGCCGTAAAGCCATCAGTGCGCAATAGCTCTACCAGCGAAAATTCCGCGTACTTGCAGAGCAACAGATGCCCAGCGATCGCTAGGAGACTTATATCGTCCCCCACAACCAGAGCAGTCGTGGCTATGTCGTTGATGAATTTTTTCTGCAGCCGTGGGGTGACCAGGTTGTTCGCCATCGGGCTATGACGCTGCAGCAGTTGGGCGCTCTGCTCGATGATGCTCCCTCCGTCACCGGGAAACGTATGGTTCCACAACTGGCGGAACCCATCCTTCCACCCTGAGGTGATGACAGGCGGTGATCGGAATACCACAGGAAATTTCTTGGCAATGAAGTCTTTGCTGTCGTACCGACGATCGCCATCTGCCTTTAAATATTCCGCCACCTTCGTCGAGCAGAATGGAACGATGACGGTGAGGTTCGTCGCCTCGGCAGCCACCGCGATGAAGATCTCCAGGTCGCTCCACACCGAACGCAGGCTGTCTTTGGGCAAACGATCTAGGTTGTCCAGGATGATGACAAAGCGCTTGCCCTCCACCACCTTCAGCTGCTCAAGCAACGTCCGCTTCAGATCCAGAGGCGTGACCTCTTTGCCCACCTCAATCTTCTCCTCGATGCGATCGTCGCTTGATCCTTTGAACAGGCTCAGCAGGCTCCAGTTCTCATCACCTACTTTGGTGTTCCAATGCCAAAGTTTGGCGATACCAAGGATCAGTATCGGGCTGAGCAGGGAGATGGCATGAACGGCAATCAAGCCCGAGGAGGTACCCTGCAAAAAATCCGGGAGCCAAGCACCTTCGGGCGCAGGACTGGTTGTAGCCGAACGGGCACTCCTCGTTAGCGCGAATATCTCGCGGAATGACGTGGCCGCGAAGAAAAGGCTGGCGATTACGCCCAACGCCCAGGCACTGACCCGGCTGTTGGTTTTTTTGGTGTACTCGAAAAGACGGCCCAGCGCCCTGTCACGTGAGGCCTTCAGGGCCGCCGCTGCGTTGCTGACGTGATGTACTTCTTGAAGCACCTCATCGGTAAACAGCTCAATGAAATTGCTCTTCGTAGACCCTTGGTAATTCTGCTCACAGTCGAAGAACCACACCCGAAAATCAGGATCGCCGGCGGTCAGCTTCACCTTCAGCATGTTCAAGATCGAGCTTTTGCCAGAGCCAAACTCACCGTCCAGCCCCACGACTTTCGAAGGCGTGGCGCTCAGCAAATGACCATGAATTGCGCTCGCTACCTTGTCGTGGCTGCCGCCTGGGAACACGTCCTTGCTTGCGGGATGTTCGGTGTGAAAATTGATCAACCGCATAGAAGTCCCTTTTATCCTTTTCCCGGGCCGCATGGCCGTCGACTAGAGTGTGACGTCGAACGCTTGAGTGGACGAAATGTAAGAGTTTCGGCCCGCGTCAAAACACCATATGTAGTAATGGTAAAATGAAAAACCACAAGATAAGGATGTATTGTGTAGATGGCAAGCTGCCATGCATGCTAATCCGACAGCTTGAAGGTGATCGCGTACGGGAGCACCACTGCCTGAACCAGCGCGCCGAACAGTGGGTCATGCGACAACGGCAGCTACATAGACGGAAGCAGCTCAAGAGCAGGGAACCGTATGAGTGAGCAAACAGGACGAGAAGACAGCGCAGGCAGCAAGTGGGAAGCCCAAGAAGAAGCCAGTGCTCCGGCGCATGATGCACTACACAACGAGCCAGAATCCTTCCAGCTCGACTTTGCGTCTGTCGAGGACTTCAAGCAGACCAAGATCGATAGACTGCTGGAAACCATCGATACTTTGGAGTTTTACGCGCTCGACACACAATTGAGCGCTCTGGCCAAGGAAGCTCTTGCTGAAGGTCGGCACGGTGCGTATCGGGCGTACAGGCTGCTCATGGTGGTGTGCTCGTTTCATTTTTCCGTGGATCGCCAGGATGCCTTTGGCCCAAGGTTGGTCATGGACGGGATGCGAACCCCGATTCCAGCAGACATCGCCGGCGAGCAGAGCGAAGTGCTTTCCACCGTCGCTGACACGATCGATCATCCGCTGCTCAGGGCCAGGGTTGCAGACGTGGCCTGGTACAACCACAGAAGACTGCACACCAGCGCCGTATTGGCGATCAACGCGTACTGCCAAGCGATCGAATCCTACCTTGATGACAAGCTCTCGTTCAGATACGAGCCGCCTTTGGGTTTGTCGGCAAAAGTCGTCAACCTGCTCGACCGGGTGTTTCAGATCATAGCCACCACCGGCAAGCGCAAAACGCCGCCTGAAATTGCGACTGATATCTGGAAAGCCCTTTACCTCTACGCCGTTAAACAGCGGTGCTATCGCTCTTTTGATCGATTGGCGCGCCTGGGACAGGCCTTCAATTTGGTCGAGTGGGCGCACGTTGCTCAAGACGCGGAAAAGCTGGCAAAGCAAGCAAAGCCCGGTGAGTTTCCGATGGCTCTCAAAGACATCTGGGAGCTGGCTGCCCTCGCCCATCATCATTGCAAGGGTCAGGATGACTTCAAGCGCTGCAAACTGAAATCCATTGAGCAGACGCTCAAAATGCGCGAAGGCGTGGAATCCAACATGGCGAAAGCAAGTTGGACTCGTGACGCCATTCGCGAGCTTCGCTCGGTTCCAGGAATGCAGAAAGAACTAGAACTCCTCAAGGCTGAGTTACTTGAGCAGCAAGCGCAGGCTGCTCACGAATTCTCGCCTTTTCATATGCCCATGGATCTGAGCGAGGAGCGCCAAGGCACCATTGATGTTTTCAAAAATCTCACACTTCCAGAGTTCTTCTACAGGTTCGCCCATATCTGCGAAGTGCCCGAGAAGATAGCTTTACACACCCTAGTGATTAGGGAGCGAAGCGACTCATTCCTGTCCGACCTTTTCAATGGGAGGATTTACACCGATCCGCTGGGGCGCGTAATCAACCAAGCACCGACCACCAACCTCAACGAGACGCCACCACCGGAGTGGTATGACCATGAGAGCCTGCCTCACTTGGCCATGCATTATCACCTGGCCGTCGAAAGCCGCGTGAAGCCAGCGGCTCAGACGCTCATGACGAAATTTGCTCTCGATGATCGGCACCTTATGGCCATCGTCTCACCAAGCCAATTTGTGCAACCTGGGTTCGAGCACATCTACGCCTTGGGCCTTGCCCGCTTCTTCCAGGGGGACATGATGTCCGCCTGCCATCTGCTGTTCCCCCAACTGGAGAACTCCCTACGTCACGTGCTCAGTGACGCTGGAATCGACACATCAAAGCTTGATGAGGAGATGCTCCAAGAAGACCGATCGCTCAGTGGGCTGCTGAATAACCGCAGGGATCACCTGGAATCTATTTTTGGTGTCGATCTGATTTACACCATCGACCTCCTGTTCAACCTCAAGGGCGGGCCATGCCTCAGACATGAGCTGGCACACGGCAAGTTAGCCTCCGGTGCTTGCTATCTGCCCTCCAGCATCTATGCGTGCTGGTTGATGTACTACCTTGTCTGTCTGCCGCTCCTGCGTTCCTGGAAGACCCACGTCGCACCGCAACTGGAACTGTCGGCGCTCTGAGCCCGCACGACTCGACTGCGAGATTGAGCAGAAACGAGAAAAATCCGAGGTAGCCAAAGGCTAGAGCAGAGGGTTCCCTCTGCATCTAGCGTGACCACCCCTCGCCCACAGTAATCCCTAACCCGGAGAAATCTTGGAGCAGCCGCTTGCGACTAAGAATCGCTGGGATCCTGAAGACTTGTTTATAAGCCTGATAGAGGCCAAACGGGATCAGTAGCAGTCCTGCTCCAAACGTTGCAAAAGAGATGACAATGCCCGCAGGGATCGACGCGACGCCGATCATCACCCCAGCCCAGAAGCCTGATCGAGATAACTGACGAATTTCATCCAGGTCGTATTCAATCGTTCCGTTGGCGGTCTCAAAAGCGACCAATACTACGGCAGACTTATGGATATTTTTCACAAACCATGTTCTGGGAACGTCAGAGGCAAATGCAACGCGCCTCTCTAAGTATTTAGGGATGATTAGATTTTTGTAGTAGAGAATCTTTCCTGACTCATCTAACAGACGAACTCTTTTATAGAGTCGTGCGCAGTCCTGCGACGAGTGAAACTCAAAGTTCTTGACCGTAACAGTGACTTTTTTCAGCTCCGACATCTCAGGTTCCTTGTGCCCATTCCGTAGGACAAATATCAATCGACTCAATAACCGCTAACTGGTGTTTCAAAGCACCAGAGGCCCCAGGCTGCACGGCGCTTCCGGGGCTGCCCCCGCCACCGAGAGCGGCGGGATTCCAGTCATGATGGCGAATAGCCCAGTCAATTAAATATATAGATTTGTCTGGACTTGGGCAAACGCGGCATACCGTAGGTTTTTGGGCTCCCGCCATGCCGATCCAGGAAGGCTTTGCAGCTGCGCTGCGGCTGATACGCACCGTTAAAGGACTGAAACAGAAGGATTTGACTGGCGCTGTGACTGGATCACATGTCAGTCAGCTTGAGAGCGGTAAAACGACTCCGACACTGAAAGCCGCAAGCGATCTCGCTCAAGCGCTTGATCTGTCACCGTCAGCCTTGATTGCAGCTGCCATGGCTTGCGATTCCCAGGTGACGCCAAGGGCCGTACTGGTGCAAGCGATCAGCGACCTGGAAAAAATCGGTTTGGCTGATGAAATTCCCCCGGTGTCGGCTGATGAACTGGCCAGTGCGCATCCCACGAGCCTAAAGGCAGCCGCTATCCGCGCCCAAGTCCAGGAGCTGAAAAGCCAAGGGCTTAAGCAGGTCGACGTGGCCAAGGAACTGGAACTGCCCAAGAGTACGGTTCAGCGGCATTGGCACTGAGTTTCCTCAGTGCTTCTCAATGACCAAAGCTGTTTGGCAAAATCCTGCTTTTCTCCAATGCTAGCTACACTCGATGCGTAACTAAACGTCGAGCATCTTGGAGCAGCTATGCAGGGCACCGCCATTCCCGCGACCATTTATTCAGCGTCTAGCCCGCGTCTTGCGGGCCGCTTCCCCAACTCCCAGCATGACGAACTCTGGGTCGCCGATATCAAAGCCTGCGTGCCCGGTGGATCATGTCGTGAATTCAAGAACGTGATGTTTATCGAAACCGATGAAACGGTATGGCTCTACGGGATCGAACATGAAGACGGTCGTCCAAAGGAGCTCAAAGCAGAGCTAGCAGATTCCCAGCAACAATTCGTCAAATTCGTGCGAATGCAGACTGAGCTGACACGGAGCAGAATGGGACTGATCGCTGCTGCCTTCAACGGGTCGGAATATGCCTGCCAAGTCCGTGTCACCGCCGCCTATATGATTCATCGGAAGAATCTTCGGTATCTCGCATTTGGCTACCGCAATGGCGAGGGTGACTATGTAAGAGAAAAACTGGAAGAACCCGAGGAGTGGCTCGACAACGCCCGAGCCATCCGATCGTTCGACGAACTGTAAAAGTAACAAGCCTGAACTATCTCGCCAAAAGCACAATTTACCGCTGCCGTGTCGGCCAGGTTTAATCCAGGTTGTTAATCACGATAAGCGCTCTGTCGCTGCCTTGCGCTTGATTCCATCCGAACGAGATACCGCGCGCTGACCCACGACCTTCCAGAACGGCTCCTCGGTAACGATATGACGACTCGCTTTCTCCGACGCAGGCACCTTTTCATCCCAAGTGACTTTCCAATAGCAATACGTCACCGCGCGAGTGATAGCAACGTATGCCGTCCGCAGCGCCTCGTGCTGCTGGGCAGTATCGTAACCGCAGGGATCGCCGGGGCTGCCCATGCCCGCCTGGGCGTAGAAGTTGTTCTTTGAGGGCGACGAATTGGTAACCTCACAATCGCCGAGCAAAAAGACTGCATCCGCCTGCAGGCCCTTGGACGAGTGGTAGGTCAACAGCTTGATTCTTTTCTTCTGCTTGTCGTCACGCGCTCGCTGAAGAATGTGTGCCAAGGCTTTTTCTGCTTCCTTTTCAGTGGCGCGCTTACGGAAAAGCACCAAGATGGTATGGCCTGCGTCGTAATGATGCTCCACCATCTCAACCAGGTGCTTTTCATCGAACTCCCCCACCGCGACTGGCACTTGATTACCGATCACCGCTTTGTTGACCGCCAAGCCGTGTTTGTTCTCAAAGCCTGGCGTTTTCTTGACGATCGATTCGGCAGCGTCCACCACCATTTGATGCGAACGATGGTTTTCTTGCATGAACACTTCAGTGTGGGCAGGAGATTTGAATTCCTTGTCGAACTCCATCAGGAAACGCGGAGAGCTGCCTCGCCACCCATATATGCTTTGCCAGTCGTCGCCGACGGCCATCAGCGATGCATGCGCAGGCGCACCGAATGTATTGACGCTCAAACCACGCCGCTCAATCTCGCCGAACGTCGCCCTGACCCAACTGATGGTGTTTGCACCCACGTCTTGAAACTCGTCGATAAGTAGCGTCGACATGGGGCGCAGAACGCTGTCCGGCACTGCCCGGAAATTCTTGTAGCCTCGCTCGCTGAACATCGCGAACATGCTGTTGAACGTCATGATGGGCGGACTCATTTCCAGCAGCCGCTGATTGAATGCAGCCCAATAAATCCCCAAGGCATGGAAGAATGGGACATCAGGATCATCGGGATACAAGCTCATTTTTTTGACCGCGCTGACCGCATCCAGGCCCAGGTTTTCAATAAAGGAAGCGGTGGAGTAGAACGCCTCCATGATGTGGGAAGAGCTAATTTCCCCTCGAACCTTGTAAAAAAATGCCGGACATGCGATTGCGCGACCACAGAGTGCGTCGACCGATTGTGACGCCTGCTCGTAGCTTTTCAGGGAGATAACTCGGCGGCTACAGAAAGCCTGGAAAATCGTCCGTTTGTCCCGAACATGCTTGCGCAAATACGACCCGTAGGGGATATCCAATTTGAGCTCGTCCGGCTCTGAATCATCCACCCCTAGGATCACATAGGTTTTGTACTCGGGGATGTACCCGTTGACCTGGAAGTCTTTGCCAAGTAACCGGATTTTCTTGTTCGTCGGCACAATGCCGTCGATGGGCCAATGCCCGGCAGCGCTCCAGAGGCCTTCAAGCGTCGAACACAAAGCTCCATCATTCTTCGCCATGGCCCAAGCCCAATCTTTGCGGTCTTGGACATCTGGATGCTCCTTGTCCAGCTCGTCCAGGAGCAGCGAGCGCTGATACAGCTGCCCGATCAACCCACGGAAGGTTGCATCTCCTTCGTAGAGATCTTGGTAGAGGGCCTTCATCAGGTCGAGCTGGATTTCGCCCAGCTTCATGTTCAGCGCTGACCCGTCCTTCTCCCTTTCGCTGAGATCCTTGTCCAAGAACTCGAACGCTTTTACCTCGCCCAAGCCCTCAATGCTCTTAGCGAATGAGAGGATGCGCGAATGGAACGTGCGGACGATTTCTAGCGACTTCTTCTCGCTGACTTCATACCCCCACAGGTCAAACACTTCACGCACCTTCTTCGCGAAATCCAGCTTGGATTCCTTCGTGAATGTGACGACCGTGAGACTCGCCAAGTCAATCCTCAAATAGTGGTAAAGAACGATCAGCCTCAGCACCATTGTTGTCGATTTACCAGACCCTGCCCCCGCAACGACCGCAGTGGTTGGGGTCGTCGACAGAATCATCTTCCACTGGTCATCTGACGGAGGTTGGCCAGGCAGATAATGCGCAACGTCCCGGCGGATCTGGGCTTCCATCTCCGGCGTAATGGCAAACCTCCAATCCTTGAACAGGGCAGGTTCTTTAGTGGCTGGTGCACCGGGCTCTTCACCAAGCCCTGGGCGCAGCTCGACGATCAGCTTACCTTCTTCGAGGCCTACGCTATGGCCTTCAGCAAAGCCATCTTTCAAGCCCTCTGTCTTGCCCTGCAGATGTCCCTCAGTTCTGCCTTGTGCCTGTCCGAGCTGCAGCCCATGTTCTCGACCCGATTCGAATCCCTCCGCTACACCGATCTGATGCCCAGCTTTCCAGGCGGAGCGTTGCTCAAAACGCACGGTGTCCAGAAGGAAGTTGGTGACACCACTGACCCAACCGCCTTTCGCGGGCATCGCATGGCTATCAGGTGGCGGGGTTTTACGCCCTGCCGAGTCACGAGGTTGGGGGGACGGAGAATCGGAGTCGTTCTTTGGTGAATCCACTAGCTAAGGGCTCCCTGCATACTGGAGAGTGCCAGACATCAAGGCACGTCTTCATGGCGAAAAGCCTGAGGTTATCACTATATTGATGGCGCAAAGCCTCTAGTCCGCAGATATGCCGCGATTTATCCTTCGTGAACTGCTCGGCACGCGATGTAATCAGCCGCTTCGACGGTCAGTGCCGGATGAGTGGCTGATGGCCCACGGCGGCGAAGAAAAAAGGTGCGTTGCCCGCAGTCGATCATCGTGCCGATCTGAACCCTTAGCAGATCCGTCCCCGAGACGTCACCACTGCTGATTCCGGGATAAGCTGCAGATCACAGGGATCACGAATATCAACGCAATCGCGAGGGATGCAGCTTGCAGGAATATGCAGCGAACAGCGTCGAAGAGTTAAACCGGCTCATTGAGGGTTTTGGTGAGAATGTTTTGTTTCGTGGCCAGACCTCCCATTACGGAGAGATTGGAGCCCCCTCCGTCGTCACGTCCTTCGATAGGAACCGATGCATACCGAGCGAAATGCTCAAATGGTGCCGCTATTCTCAAAGCGTGTTGGATGCATATATCGCCAGACACCGAACAGATTTGGCCTATCAGCAGGCACTCCTTCAGCATTACGGCTGGCGTTCGTCCTATGTGGATTGCACCTCAAATCCAGCCGTAGCCGCGTGGTTCGCGAGTCACAGATACACCGAAGCGCCCAGGCTGGAGCTTTGCGAGGACTGTGACGAGCAGGCAGTGATGGTCAAGAAACGGATGGCGACTTATGTGCCTGTGATCGGCACAGGCCATCTATATGTCCTGTGCAAGCAGGCCGCGAATCCGATAGGCCTAGTTGACCTGGCTACGTTGACTGTTGAAGGTTACAGACCGCGCACCGTGGCTCAGTCAGCCTGGCTTCTGGGCCCTCTGCAAAATCCAATACCGCAACATTGCTTTCTTGCCCAAATCACTGTTCCTAGCGACATTCTCCAGGAATACGCTGCCACGCGCGGCTTGACTGACACGAGTGCCCTCTTCCCCTCCCCCGCTGAAGATCCGGTCTTGAAATCATTGCTGGGCCTGCCTTGGGAGGAGATCAAGTCCGAGGCAGCACTGAAAGGTCTGCCTGCATTCAAGCGAGCACTGGAGCTCCCAGAATACCATCCGAGCTTTGTGAAAATCGCAGGTGCGCAAACCGCGTTCTATCGTGGTGCAAAAATTCTGGATACCCAGGATTCGATTGATGGTAACCCTCACGGTGGAATCGTCGTCGAGATCCCCGACATGGTGCTCTATGGGTCAGCCGGCCCGAGCAAGCCCCTCCGCTTCCCTGCGATCGAGAAGCTAATTAACGAGAAAGGCACGGTAGCATTCGAAGCCGACACGTTGATCAAGCATCCAACCCTCGATCATCTGACGCTCTACCAGAAAGGTGTCGGCGTCATACCTCGCGGGCGTGACCTATTTGAGGTTTGTGAGTTGACGGTCAAACACCCTGGACTCCGACTGACCGGCGCCGGCTTCACCACGGGCTGGACATATCGGAGGCAAGCCAGCGGAGCTTGGACACGGGAACCACAGATCACCGATTGCTCATGCGACAATCCCATCGTCCACGCACAGCACATTAGCGCTTTGCACATCGCCGAAGAGTTCCTGAAGGATCCCAATGGCTTTGTGTAATTAGGCTCGTAGGCTCTTAAAGGTCTCTGGTTTCTTAGACGCCTCCGAAGCTTCATATTCAGGCTTAAATGGAGGTATCTCGGAGACGGAGACACCTCACGGCTTCCCTCCTTTACAATCAAGCCCTTTGTGCCTGCCGTTGGCGTTGACGGAATCGCTTGATGAAATCCGCATCGACGAGCTCATCTACGTTCAAGTCCAACCCGCAATTCACGAGTGACGCCAAGGCGCTGTCGGAGAGCGCAAAGCTGTCGGGTATAAAACCGCAAGCCCTCACTTTGTTGTCGTCAATGTGGGCCAGAAGCGCTTTTACAAAGTCGGAACGACCGGATTTGCGACTTTCCGTCGCAACCGCAGTGACCTCATCATAAGCGGTAACCTCTGCCCTTCCGGCATCGTCTCCGATGGCCTGAACGACCTCAGCCAATTTCGGCCAGTACTTCAAGTCGTATTGGTTCTGTAGCCGCTCCAGCTCGTCTTTTACGTAGTTCTCGTAGTGATAATTGTGCTCTGACGCTTCGTGCACGATATCCATGATGTGGTACTGCGTGCCCGAGCTAAACCCCGAATGGTTATGAAGCTCATCACGCCGGTCAAGCAATGCTGCCATCTGGTCAGCGAGCTCACTGATCCGGGTATTGATCCCAACCAGTTGATCACGCGCCTGCCTGGCGGCTCGGTTCTTTTCTGGATTCCACCCATCAGCGGCGTGAAGGAAGGCGTCCCAGAATCCATACAAGGCCCTGGGAATGTGGGCCAGTGCGGCATGAACGTCTTCGTATACATCTGCAAGCTCGATGCGCCGCTTGAGCATGCCAGCAATGATGCTGCGCACGTTCGGCCAGATACGCTTGGCTTCGAGATCCTCCATCATGGTGCGCAGGAGGCTTTCGCATTGGAGTACGGCTTCGGAAGGTGTGTGCACTCGGGGAGTCCTGTTGGTTAACGTGTCCCAAGGCTACCGCTCAACATCCGAGGTGGCGGTACCTATTTGAAACTCTTTTTGCCCCTAATGGGTACCTGCCAGTTAGACGCCGCAGTCCAACCAGGCTGATTCCGTCATTGGGGCGACAGCTCAGGCGCACCGTTAAAATCACCATGGGCGGGCTTATTACACTCAGGAGTATTTCACCGAAAGGGCGTCCCAGTGGCATCATGCCACTCTGCATGACTATCGGTAGGTGTTTAGATGCTGCAAAGGGAGTTTGTGATCAAATCGAGTAACCCTGCCATCCTGACGGTGTATTTGCTTACGCCATTTTCACTGCTAGCCGGGGGCCTGCTCTTGTACGTACCCTGGAGCAGCCCAAACGCCCCTGCTTGGGTTCAGGCGGTGGGATCGATAGCTGCGATCATCGCGGCGTGGTTAATCCCTTATCACCTCGAACGGGCTCGACTAAAAAAACAGAAGGCCGACCTGCTAGCATCCGTCGGATGGTTGGCCCTGCGGGTAAAAAACTCCTTTGATCACATGTCCAGTGTGGTCAGCAAATCCGATCCGGATGCGCTGCGAGGGTGGCTTTTTGTGTCCGCTCACGCAGAATGGTCGATTCATCGAGATGCCGCTCGTGAATTCCCACTTGCAGGCTTCACTCGCGACGAAATTTCTTGGCTCTTAGCCCTCCGCTCTGTCACCGAATTTGGGGTACTGTGCTCTGAAGCCCTTAGGACATGGGACTTCGAAGCGGAACCACACCTGGCTGAAAACTTTCCCCTAAAAGATGGAATTATCTTCCATCGCCCCCAAATCAACTGGGTTTTAGAGCAACTCTCCAAATAACCCTAAACCGCATGCTTTTCACTGTGCAGCTCAAGCAGAATGCTCCACTGGACATTTCCGCATGGGAACGCTGCAAGTGACATGCAGCCTTGCTCGATGTCCCGTTTCTTGGTGGTAGCATCTCCTCATCGAATTCGGAGCCACCCCAGCGCATGCCCCGCACCCAGCAAAACCTCGATAGTCTCAGGGACGCCTTAAGAGACGTCCTGGGGAATCAGAAGCCGCACTACTCGGATGCACGTATCCCAGAGCTGCTTTCCTCGCTGGGACTTGACGATTGCGCTGAGTACCGCTCCAAGAGGGAGCATTTACAGAAAGCGGTAGACGCTGCGAGTGATCCAAAGCGGGTGGCGGCGGCTAACAGGGCATTAGAGCTGCTCAGCTTGCCCGTGCACGAGCGTGATCAGCTTCAAGAACTCGTTTGGGACGATGGCACAGCACCTAACATTCCTGGTCGCTACCGTAGAGAACTGGCGGAGAACCTCAACGCCGTAGAGCTTTGCATCGACAGAGCTGCATTCGAACAGGTACTCAGCGAGCTCTGGCAGATCGACACGATGCCAGCTTGGGATTTCACATGGTCGGCCCCGACTCTTCGTCAAGAAATCGTCCGCCACTATATTGAAAATCCAGATTGGGGCGCAGTGACTCTCTTCGACAAGCTCGGTGCGTTTCAATCCTCGCATGCGCGGTTTGGCCGATTCGTCGAAGCCTTGGCTTCCTCGCGGGTATTGCCAAGCGAACCTGCTCAGCGGAAATTCATCGAGATTGTCAACGACACCCTGAAAGCATGTGGCGTCCACCTTGTCGTGGGGGTAGGAGAAGATGCGTTCCTGACGGCCACCCTGGCCTACTTAGGTTCGGGCAAGCAATGCTCACCCAAAAACCTCATATTTGCCTCAACCACGAAGCCTGATCTGCGGCTGGGTAACGCCCTGGATAACGACATTGAGGTCGTGACCGAAATTGAGACGGTTTTGATATACGACCGTCCTATTGGGAGCTCCGGGCTCTTGTGGCGAGATCTGCAGGCTTGGTATGCCCAGACCTACGGCATAGATGAAGACCAGGCCAAAAATCGCCTGTATCAACGCTTGAAAGGCTGCCTGCCGAAATCTTCACCCCCTCAAGCGGTCGCCTTTTCCAGCTTCTTCAAAGCCTTTACCACAGCGATACCCGAGCTTCCCGTCTTGCTCCCTGAGGTCTGGTTCCACTGGGATCCCCAGACGGTGTCACGACGCGGCAAGGAGGCCTTGCTGAGGTCACGCATGGACTTCCTTCTGCTGCTGCCGGGCGGGGTGCGCGTTGTCATCGAGGTTGACGGCAAGCACCATTACTCTGACCCTGATGGACGCTCAAGCCCCCGCCTCTACGCTGAGATGATGGCCGCTGACAGAGCTCTGAGGCTTGTGGGGTATGAGGTCTACCGGTTTGGTGCTTCCGAGCTTCTGGAGCCCAATGCCGAAGACATGCTGATTGGATTCTATCGCTCGCTATTCGAGCGGTACTCGCTGTTCCCGGTATCGTGATTAGCTGAGCCCTGAGCCGAAGATCGCGTTACCGGGGCGATGAAAAATTTTCCGCGAAGTAGTCGATCAGCGCAGCAGCCTGCGTACCCTTCCTGAATTCACGCTGCTCCTCCAAATCCACGGATGGCAGCATGTGGATAATCTGATCATCGCGATACAACTCACCAAGATGCTGGGGATCCAACCCATCAGTGATCCTTCCAGTCATACGCTGCGCGGACTCAATCGTTGCTCCAATGAGGACGTCCGCAAGCTGGACGGCTGGACTCGTCTTGGAGTCGACCTGGGTTACCTCGCTGAGCTTCAGCGGATAACGAATACTCGCGAGCGCAGACTGTCGAAATTCAGCCTCACCCTTGTGATCGATCTGACGCTGGAGCAGATCATGGTAGGTCAGCAGATTCTTAGACTGATCATGCTCCACCCTGTACGGCCCGTCACTCATCAGCTCCATTCGAGTGATGAGTGCCAAAAGAACGGGCAATGCCATGTCGGTCGTCACACCCGGCGTTGCAATGGCGCCTAGACAATCAGGATCGGCGTGTACCAGAGGGCCCATAGCATCTGCGAGTTTCCTCCAATCGGTCTGCTGGGCAGCGTTAACTAGATCGGAAAGCGCTGCGGGGCTTTTGAGCTTCATAGCATTTTGAAATACACATTCTAGGCGCTTCATCGCCTCCTCACCCAGCAATCGAGCCCCTGCGTAATACAACACAGACGCTAGGGCGTAATTTCGCCCATCTTTGTAGAAATCGATCTTGCGCTCGTAGTAATGAGGCTCAACTCCGTAATCTACAAACTTCAAGAGCAATGCGAAGCGCTTGTCACAGAGGTAAGTAATGCACTTATGGTTAGCCAGCAGATCGCCGATTAGCCCCAAAAGCCTGGGATGGTTGCTCGCACGCTTCGAGAGCGACCGGTATTTCAGCTCAGGTGCCTGAAGCTTGGGAAAATACTCACGAATCAGACGCGCAGCCTCTGCGTCATCGATTCCGATTGCTGCCGCCCCCTGGAAGGGTTGCGCTTTGTTCAGCAGGTCGAATCCGGTGTAACCGCTCTCATCTATTCGAAAGCATTCCATGCCGATCACCCGTATCCCGATGGCTCGGGAGAGACAAAATTGTGCTGTCCATAACCATCCGTCCAGCCAGCCCTGGCGCGCAGCGTCAATCTTGATCGGGCAAGACGGATTGAAAAGTGAAAAGGACGCGATCGGAGAAAACGCGTACGTTTTATTCTCCCTAAAGAGATACCCCAGACACTTACGCCTATTCCAGGCTGTGAGTGACTACCAGATGAACGCCTTCGGCATCGGTGGTGGAATCACTCACTGACCGGTGAATGGTCTGCCCCGCCTGGTTAACAAGACCTAGGCTCTATCGGTCTTCTGCTGATCAACATAGTAAGCTCGCCCCGGCTTGAGCACCGTGTACTTCTGGTGAAGCGCTCCGGGGTAAAGGTGCTTGACGAACCCTCTTTCGATCAATCGGTCGAGGGCAACCTGGACTTCAACCTGGGGCCATTGCAACAGCCCTACCAGGCTTTTAAGGTTCGGATAGGCACTACTACCCTCCAGGTTCAGGACGGCCTGCATCACTAAAAACTCAGGCTGAGGGAGAGTGTTCGCGTCGGCCTCTTCTGCTCGGCGGCGGTAATCAAGCATATCTTGGATTGCTGCCCGGTTAGTCGCTTTGAAGTCAAAGCCAGGATATTTGGACTTGATGAGCCTACAGACCTTCCGCAGCCGTTCCCGCGCCTCGTTGACGGCAGCATGGAAGGTCTCAAACGCACGCTTAGCTTCGGGATTAGCATCGATGTCCCACTGAGGATTGAATTTTTGCAGGTCAGGGTTCGATGTATCAGTAAAGTATCGGTCTAAAGACAGCGCCAAGGTGAGACTGGTATGAAATGCGCCTATTTCGCTTTCAATTTGCGCATCATGCAGGTGGTACTCGGACGCTTGAACGAAGTCCTTAAGCCCGAAATAGTAATGGAGCACAGGGACGTAGAAGGTCGACTCCTGGCCGGCGGCAAAAAACTGATCGAAGCTCGGTAGATGCAGGTTAGAAAACAGGTCTTCCAGAGATGAACGATCTGCTAGGGATTCGGGAGACGGTTGAGGAGGCGTTTCCTGGGAGGCTTTGGGCTGACGCTCTAGATGCTCATTGAACAGGTGAACACCCAAACCCATCGCCAATACCAGTATGCCTAGCCCGGGAGCAGCGTCGGTCGAGGGCATCTTGGTACCCAAGAAAGTCTCTAGCAGGGCTGCTACGTACGGGGCCCAGACTGGCGATATGAGCATGCTGATGCCTGCAACGACCAACACCCTTACGACCCATTTCCGCTGCTGAGGGAACAACAGCCGCTGCAGTAGCTCCCAACCCCGATCAATAATTTGGTTCATTTTACGCTTTCCATGGGATCTGCTCGCCTTTGCCAGTCAGCTTGGAAGAGAGCCGTTCTCTTCAGAGCAGGCGCATTCTGCCAACCTCTCTGCGCATTTGCAGCAAAACCATCCGGCCAAAATTGCATGGGTCGGTGCAGTTACCTGAGAGTGTTCCTTTCCGACGACGTACCATTCAACCACCTGCGAGGTTTTTGGCTCCTGATCACCCAGCCTACACAACGCTGTCCAAGCGATACGCAGGTGTCACGAGGCTCAAGATACTGGCACACCCGCAGTCGAAGTGACCGATTACGCCTGAAAGCAGAGTGCCTTTTCCAGATGTCGGCCGTGGAACTGCTCACGGATCGGCATCTGCCGCCTCCCAGACAGTTCACTAACCTGGTTGTGTTGAACACGGTGGCGTGCTCCGGAACGTATTACACCCAAAGATTCCAAAGACAACCCGGCTGGCAACCAAGCCACGCTCGCTTGATTTGCTGTCAAACGGCCCCGCTGTCGCTATGCTGACCGTTTTCAGGTTGGTGGCCATGAGAAAGGCATTCGAAAAGTACGCTAATGCAATGCTGGCGGACTGGAATCAGGTGTTCGTTAGACGGATGATGTGGGCCGATATGGAGGCTCGTGTCAAGAATCTATTCAAGGAGATTGAAAGCTCACCGCAAGCAGACTGGTTCGGAGGGATCCGGATCCATGGTGGGCTGCATCCCGATGCTAAGGAAATTCACGTAACGGATCGCTTGAATCAGTTGCAGGTCACGTGCATGACCAGGCTGTTAGGAATTCGCAGCGTGAAGAATGCCGAGGAGACGAGGGAGATAGATGGAGTAGAGCGTAAAGTGCACGTAGTCAAGCGTACAACCCATATGGAAACTGAGGCTTGCATGTGGTTTTCTCAATCTCCCTCGGGTGGTGTAACTGTTTTCATGTCGCCCTACAAATCTGACTTGGTGTCGATGAATGAGAAGGAAATAATCATCGGCATGTTCAAAGACCCAAATCGACTGACGGAGCGGAACATACGAAAGTTGTTCAGCCGGTTTTTAAAATACAGACAGATTTCGAGTGCATTGCACCATCACACTTTTCTGGACTATGGCTGGAGACTCTGGCTTACGTATCTTGATGTCCGGCACAGAAGAGTCTGGAAGACCGTTGTAGCTATTAACGTGCTAATTATATTTGGAGCAGCATTTTTCACTGTGCTGGGGTATTTCTTGAAGCCTTGACTTCAATGCTCTCCGACACTCGGGTATGCATGCATCACTGGAATCAGTTTTCCGCCAAAAGCTCTCCTGTTATAATTCTTGCCTGCCTAACAGGAGGTGATGCTGTGACTTTAGTAATTGCAGGGCATTCTTTGCTCAATATGGGTTTCAGTCGCTTAGACAATAAATTTTGCGAGGGAATTTTCTTCGTATCTGACAGCAGCATCACAAAAAAAGGCACCCCTCTAGTCAGTGGGTTTAAGAAAGTTGTCGAGATGCCTATCCGCGTCGCAGGGTTAAATTTCTTGGAGGAAACGTTCCAGGGTTATCATGGGTACAGGTATCAAGGTGCCTGCGCTATCGCGTTCGCCGGCAGTACCTTGGTAGCACAGCACATCCTGAATTCAATTCGGAATCACCTGTCTGACTTGTATCCCACGTTTCGAGATGGCACCTACCAGCTAGCGATGGTATGCGAGGAGCATAAATTTCTCTATGGTGATTATCCAACAGAAATGTTTTTGGAACGGGATATTAGACCTGACAGCCTCCTCTCTGCGCAGCTGGTTGCGGACGTGGTAAAACACTCAGTGCAATCGATTTTGAATCAAGCAAAAAAACATAACAATATGAGGCAGATGTTCTCTGCCTACCAGGCTGACTTTATTCTTGGAGTTTGTTGCCCTAACACGAAAAAATACCATCTGTATCAATATGAAATTTTGCCTAGCGATCCAGACGGCGCCGTTGTATCGATGAAGGAAATCCCTGAAGGCAAGGTTGCAGTTATTGGTATGCGCAAGCTCCATGAACAAGATGCCAACGATACATTTGCCAAGGCCGTGGCTGAGGGTATGACCACAGCGCCGGTGATGTTTGATTTTTTGGTTAATGCCATTACCGCTCAGAACGAAATTGGGGTTTTTGATATCGGCTTTCCTGCTTTCCACTACATGCTTGAGCAGAGTCGATTGAGCAAGCCCCAAAGGCGTGAATCCTAAAGCCAATAGCCCATGTAACTCCCAGCCCTGAATCCCACTAAGAGCCCTTGGGTCTGGCCTGCCCTGTAGATCGCCAAAAGCGCTTTGACCACAAAGCCGAACAGCGCTGGCCGGGGGCTTAGCTTGTTGTCGCAGTGTGGCCTGGGCTTGCTGGAACCAGAAAGCCCAGGCCACATGGGGACATGGAGGGTCAAGAAATCGCACAAGCTCACAGGTCTGGGCCAGCCCGGCGGTCGCTCGCTCTGCGTCTGATCGCCTTTTGGACACACGCACACCTGTTTATTAACCGGTCGGTCAGCGCTCTGATCATAATGGTACAATGCCACACTCTGCGGCCTGGGATGGCTCAGCGTCCTCAGTTCTCGTCGCAACCCCACTATCGCTTAGGTTTAAAGGGAAGTGTCTAGCAGTGAGACAGTTAGAGATAGAGAATGAGTTAAGAGATGTCGTAAGCAGAATCATTAGCCAAGTTGACCTTTCGACCAAGCAAGGCCGTTTAGACATCAATTTGTCCTTGGAAGATGCGCTGATCCCTATCTTAAAGGCAGCCTTTAACCTCCCCAACCTGATTAACCTCAACAGAAGGCAGAAAAATTTTCCGGGCATCGACCTCGGCGACGATCACGATCGGGTGGCGTTTCAGGTGACGGCGACCACGTCACTGGAAAAGGTGAAGAAAACCTTGACCCACTTCGTCAGCAGGCAATTCTTCACCACCTTTGATGAACTCTATATTTTGATGCTGACCAATAAGCAGGCTTCCTACAGTCAAGCTGCTATCGATCAGATCACAAACGGTGCCTTTGAGTTTTCTACAAAGACACACATCATTGATCTTGGCGACATTCTTTCCAAGGTGACGGGACTGCGAATACCCGCTCAAGAACGTGTATTGACGGACTTCAAGCTAATATTGGGCGACATCAATGCGTATCTGGACTTCAACGCCAGTGATGGCCACCAATCGCACATCCTTACTTCCAACCTGATCCCTATCAGTCCGCCCGAGACGGTGTACGTTGCCGAGTTGCTTATTAACGAAGCATCAGTTCTGGCACAGGCCCGCGAGCAACTGAATTTCAAAAGGAACAGCTGCTCTAAGCAGAGCCTTGTTAAAATGGCCCTGTTACTGAGTGGCGTCGATAGCGATAGCTGGGTATGTTTTGAAAATCGTATCTTCACCTTCGAAGACATTTGCAACTCAGGCGTTCGGCACATAGTCGACATTGGCACAATCGAAACCCTTGAGGCCGGCGATCTCTCAGAATCAGTCATCGACGACAACATCAATATATTCAAACTACTTTTAAACGGCTACGTCCGCGAAACGTTAAAGCCCCATAACGTCGTGTACGACCGTCGGGATAAATGCTATTTCTTCAAACCTCACAACCCTGATGACGAAGGTCGCAAAGAAGACTGGGTTGGTAAGAAAAAGTCAACCCGACGGGTTTACGAAAAAATAATGTCAAAAAAAGAACCTACGCGCATTGCTCACCACGTCCATTTATCTTTCGAATTAAGTTTCACCCAGATCTCCGAGCAATGGTACGCGTTAGTCGTGCCCAGCTGGCTCTACACCTACGATGGGAGTCGCAAATCTCGGTTCCATGAAGACTTGTTATCAAAGCAAAAAAGACTTGAGTTCAACCAAAGCGTACGAAATATTGTTCGATTTCTGGCCTTCTACTTGCGATCGACAAATCCTCCCATTGAGAAAGCCCAGGGCTATTCCGTTGGCTATGTGGATAGGTCAACCGAGGTGGATGAATCGCTGAGCGAAGATATCGCAGCCTATGGCTTTTTTGGCGAATTACTGGAGCTGACCTGTGAAGAAAAGCTGGTTGATGGCGAACATGTAGGTGCCGACTACGAAGAGGAGCTAGCCAATGAAGATTAAGATCCTCAAAGAGCCCATGTTGGAATTTGGAAGCGGCGCCCACATATGTCCCAGAACTGGCATTGAAACTTTGGGTGTTTACGACAAGCGCGATGAATTGCGGCGTAGCGAATTGCGTATCGGCATTGTCGGTAGGGGCGAAGGCGTTGACCTATTGGACGAATGGCTGGACAAATGTAAGCGTGGCATCGTTGGCAAAGAGGAAACTAAATTCCCTAACCTTTTTAGGGGATTTGGCGGAGTAGACGAATACCATGGTTTCTATACGAAAATCCTTTCCTCCCCCCAGTACACTCGTACGCTTCAGAAGTCGGAAATAAACAACATCTCGAAAATCACTGCGCGTGAAGATCGAGTAGTAAAGTGTGTTGAACTCTACTATGAGCAGATTAGATTCCTATCTGAGAATCGGTCAATCGACGTGATTGTCTGCGTAGTGCCCAATGATATCTTTGACTCACTTACCAAGGCGACTGGAGATAAAGACACCGAGTCCCTTGACGCCTATCTGGAGCACAACTTCCGCCGGCTCCTGAAAGCACGATGCATGCACTTGGGCATCCCTCTTCAGCTCGTTCGAGAGAAGACCATCCTGTCCGTCAAACCTTCGATTGATCAGCAAGACCTTGCAACCAAAGCCTGGAATTTTTGCACCGCGCTGTACTACAAGGGCAACCGAACTGTGCCTTGGCGCCTGGTTGAGGATAAATTCAAGCCAAAGACCTGCTATATCGGGATCGGATTCTACAAGAGCCGTGACGGTGAGACGGTATCCACGAGCCTCGCTCAGGTATTCGATGAGTTTGGCCATGGCGTCATCCTGCGAGGCGCACCTGTATCGCTGGATAAGCGGGACAGACGCCCTTACATGAATGAATCTCAGGCCTATGAGCTGCTAGACAGCGCACTGGCGGAGTATGAAAAAGCGCTGATGCAAAAGCCTGCGCGTGTCGTCATCCATAAGTCCAGCCGCTTCCGACCTACCGAGGTAGCCGGTTTTTCCAGGGTGCTGGAGGCTAAGGGCATTAGGACGAAAGACCTGGTCTCGATCACATCGACCGATATCCGGCTTTTCAGCGACAAAAATTACCCTCCCTCCAGAGGGACACTGCTGAGCCTTTCGGAAACTCAGGGTGTGCTCTACACAAAAGGGATTGTGGATTTCTACAAAACCTACCCTGGGATGTACATCCCAAGCCCCCTGCGCGTCGAGGCCTTCGACAGCGATTCGTCGCTGGAAGACCTGTGCAAGGAAATCCTCGGCCTGACCAAGATGAACTGGAATAACACCCAGCTCGATGGACGTCTCCCCATCACCCTGGAGTGCGCCAACAAGGTCGGGGACATCATGAAATACATCGACAGCTCTGAGAAGCCACAGGTTAGCTACAGCTTCTACATGTAGAGGGCTGCGTGTGCATGGATGTAGTTTGAATGAGAGGACGGATGTCGGCGCCAAGGAAGGCTCGGGGGCTGCAGGGAGTAACGGGGTGTCGATGAGCATTTCCGCTGGGTGGCTTTGCTCTAATTCATGTCGCTAGCAATCCGACGAACGGTGAACCATCGTATAACCCGGCTGAGATGGAAAATCTTTTCTTGTGCGTCGTACGCGTCATATTTTTGAGAAATGTAAACCGCGAAAGGCCCGGAATTCCTGGGCTTTTTGGGGATTTTGAGCTTGGGGTGGTGCAGTTTCGGGAAGACGCTTCAAAAGCACGTTTACATTTACGCCCAAAAAAGCCATGAAACGAAGGGGGTTTACAATTTCGAATCGGCAGGTGCTATAATTGAGTCATATCGCAAGCACTGAAACAGATTAGACCCTAGTAGTACGGGGTTTCTAGGCGATCAGGTGTGAAGCTGTGAGGGAGTGAGAGGTAAATTTTCTAGGTTTCCCTTTACAACCCTTAAAAATTAAGATGTTGGTAAACCGGTCGCAGATCACCACGGCACCCCGCGCCAGGGCCGGGCGAATCACTTCGGCCAGGTGCTGGGCACGGGCGGCAAACACCAGGAGCAACTCGGTATCCGGATTCATCGGCTCGTCACCCGGGGTCAGCAGGACGTCGCGAATGCGCTCGGCCAACGGCGTACCACCCGGCTCACGGGTCAGCACCACCTCGATGCCCTGCGCACGCAGGCGCTCGGCCAGGTAGTCACGGTTAGTGCTTTTGCCGGCGCCTTCCGGGCCTTCCAGGGTAATAAACAAGCCAGTCACAGGCAGTCCTTAGTCAGAGTCATTGCGGGCTTTGCGGCGCGGTAGTGTCCGGCGCGGGCTCGATCGGAGCGTCGGGGGTAGGCGCATCGCTGGAAGGTGCCGAATCTTCCAGCGGTTTCACCACCGGTGCCGGGCTGGAACGGTAATCGGCACGGCGCTTGAGTTGGAACTCACGCACAGCGGCATTATGCGCATCCAGGTTATCCGAGAATATATGGCTACCATCGCCACGGGCGACGAAGTACAGGCTGCTGCCCGGTACCGGGTTCAGCGCTGCGTGGATGGCCTCGCGGCCGACCATCGCGATGGGCGTGGGCGGCAGGCCGGCGACCATGTAGGTGTTGTAGGGGTTGGCTTCCTTGAGGTGGGCGCGGGTCAATTTACCGTTGTAGCGCTCACCCAGGCCGTAGT